>OLRJ01000832.1_pt1 | contig 29070 bp, 25 predicted proteins | sample 1672741 | NCBI WGS metagenome assembly OLRJ01 (sample SAMEA3136719, study PRJEB25190) | human gut metagenome | biome: human gut; feature: human-associated habitat; material: faeces | place: Austria | collected 2013
CATATGCAATAAAGTAAACTTTGTTTGTATCAATACCGGAAAGCTGTGTAGCTTTTTCATTACCACCAATTGCATAGAAGTAACGTCCGAATGCTGTTCTGGATGTAACGAAATTGTAGATCAGGCAGATTGCAACAACCCATACAAACATAACGGAGATACCTTTGTACTGGTACAATTTGTAGCAGTACCACAGAATAACTACTGCAATGATCACTGCTTTGCTGTAATCAGAAAATGCGGTATTCTGACGATAGCCTCTTTTTGCTTTGTTTGCTCTGGAACGTACTACATTAAAGATTACATAAACAGCAACTACAATACCAACGATCAGTGCAGAATAACTGAAGTTATCATCCAAGCCCGGTATTGTAATATAGGAAGTAAATACATTAAGAAAATCTTTGTTCTGAATAGATACTGTCTTATTATCAAGAATCAGACGTCCAATTCCACGAAAGATAAACATACCTGCAAGTGTTGTGATAAATGGAGGAATACGTTTGTAACCAATCCAGTAACCCTGCCATACACCTACCAGAAAACCGGCGATCAGACAGATAATGATTGTCAGATAGGCATTCATTCCCTTACCTGTTAAAACTGCTGCCAGACCACCTACCATACAGATAACAGCACCAACAGAAAGGTCGATGTTACCACCTGTCAGGATACATAACAACATACCACAGGCAAGAACAAGAACATAACCGTTCTGAAGCATCAGGTTCGACATATTCTGTGCGTACAGAAGTCTTCCATCTGTAAGTCCACAGAACAGGATAAATACGATCACCAATGCAATGATCATTGTATATTTTCTCAGGAAATCTTTCACATTAAATTTCATTTTTATACTCCTTTCCCGGCAGAACATTTTCCACTGGTATCTTATTATTTATTCTGCTCCTGCATGATAGCTCCCATAATACGTTCCTGAGTTGCCTCTTCTGCAGTGAATTCACCAGCCAGACGTCCTTCACTCATAACATAAATACGGTCACACATTCCCAGAAGCTCCGGCATTTCCGAAGAGATCATAATAACAGATTTTCCATCTTCTACCATTTTATTGATCAGACAGTAGATATCATACTTGGCACCTACATCGATACCACGCGTAGGTTCATCTAGAATCAGAATATCCGGTTCTGTAAACATCCATTTGCCAAGCAGTGCTTTCTGCTGGTTTCCACCGGAGAGATTACCTACTTTCTGCTCATTGGAAGGTGTTTTTGTTCCCATCTCTTTTGTCATCTCATCTGCTTCATGTACTTCCAGATCTGTATTGATCACACCTTTTTCACAGACCTTGGAAAGTCTGGCAAGAGTGGTGTTGAAGCGGATGGATTCTCCCAGGATCAGTCCATTTGTTTTACGGTCTTCTGTTACATAGGCAAGACCATGACGGATGGCATCTCTTGGATTCTTAAGATTAACTTTTTCTCCTTTTATGTAAAGATCACCGGAAATATTGGTTCCGTAGCTCTTTCCAAATACAGACATTGCGAATTCTGTACGTCCTGCACCCTGCAGTCCGGAGAATCCCACAACTTCACCTTTATGTACTTTACAGGAAATCTTGTCATCTACAATTTTTTCCGGATAAAGAGGATGATGAACAGTCCAGTCCTTTACCTCCAGCATAATCTCTTTACTGACATTATGTTTTCTGACAGGATAACGGTCTTCCATAGGACGTCCAACCATTCCTTTAATGATTCTGTCTTCACTGAGGTCATCTACACCCTTTGTCAAAGTCTCAATGGTGCTTCCATCCCGGATAATGGTACAGCGGTCTGCACAATAGATGATTTCATTCAGTTTATGAGTAATGATAATAGAAGTCAGTCCATTTTTCTTAAATTCCATCAGAAGATCAAGAAGCATCTTTGCATCTTCATCATTCAGGGAAGAAGTAGGTTCATCCAGGATCAGAAGTTTTACTTTCTTTGAAAATGCCTTTGCGATCTCTACCAGCTGCTGTTTACCGGTTCCGATGTCTTTGATCAGAGTCTGTGCAGATTCATGAAGACCAACCTGAACCATATGCTTTTCTGCTTCACTGTAAGTTCTGTCCCAGTCTATACTGCCATTTTTATTTTTAATCTCGTTTCCGAGAAACATATTCTCTCCAATAGAAAGCAGAGGAATCAGCGCCAGTTCCTGATGAATGATAACGATTCCTTTTGCCTCGCTGTCATTCAGAGTCTTGAACTTGCATTCCTCACCTTCATAGGTAACAGTACCTGTATAACTTCCATAGGGATACTGACCACTTAACACGTTCATCAGTGTAGATTTTCCTGCACCATTCTCACCGATCAGTGCATGGATCTCTCCTCGCTGGACTTCAAGATTTACATTGTCCAGAGCCTTTACACCGGGGAACTCTTTTGTAATGTGATTCATTACTAAAATATTCTCTGCCACAATGGCTCCCCCTTTCCTCTAAAACAGGCGGGGCATTCCACCCCGCCCTTAATTCAAGTTCATATGTTATCGGTTACTTACTGCCTAAGCAGAACATCATTCTGCCGGATGAAGGTATCCGTCATCGTCCTGTGTATAGTATCCTGTGTCAACCAGTTCTTCTTTCATGTTGTCTTTTGTGATTACAGTAGGAACAAGAAGGAAGGATGGGCATTTGTTTCCGTCAGATGTTTCATAGGATTCTGTATCATAAGTACAGTCGAAATCCCATCCGGAATCTTTAATAAGAGAATCATCAACAGTCTCACCTTTCAGCATTGCCTCTGCAAGATCCAGAGTAACAACTGCTTCATTTGCAACTGCTTTGTAAACAGTCATGGACTGTTTGCCATCTACGATGTTTGCAAGGTTGGCTTCGTCACCATCCTGTCCTGTGATCAGAACATCATTCTTTCCTGCATAATCAGATTCGATTGCCTGTGTAACACCAAGTGCTGTAGAGTCATTGGAGCAGAGTGCTACGTCAAGCTGTGTTCCATCTGCATAGTAGGAAGCAAGAATGTTCTGCATTCTTTCCAGAGCTGTCTGTGTATCCCACTGAGCAGTTGCTACGGAATCAAAATCTGTCTGTCCGGAAACTACTTTCAGTGTACCTGCATCCAGATATGGTTTCAGAGTGTCATACGCACCGTTGAAGAAATATCCTGCGTTGTTGTCAGCCGGGTCACCTGCTGTAAACTCAATATTGTAGGTTTTATCTTTTGCATTATCAAGATCCAGAGTATCAATCACATACTGTCCCTGAAGAGTACCTACTGTATAGTTATCAAAAGATACATAATAGGAAACTGCATCGGACTTAATCAGTCGGTCATAGGAGATAACCGGAATGTTTGCATCTGCCGCTTCATCCATAACTGTATTCAGTGCTTCACCATCAATTGCTGCAACAACCAGAAGGTCTACTCCATCTGAAATCAGGTTCTGAATATCATTTACCTGACGGTCCGTTTCATTGTCAGAATAGGTAAGTTCTACATCGTATCCTGCTTTTTTGAACTGTTCTTCCAGGTAAGAACCATCACGATTCCAACGTTCCAGAGACTGTGTCGGCATGGAAATTCCAATCTTTCCTCCTTCTGCCGCCGCATCATCTGCAAATACCGGTACTGCACAAGAACTGATTGCCATTGCTGCTGCCATTGCTAAAACTAATTTTTTCTTCATAAAAAAGAAACCTCCCTTTACTTTGCTAGCTAACTCCCGTAGCTCTTTGATGGAATTATAATAGCATAGGGGTATTTTTCTCTGAATGGACTGCTTTTGTATCTGTCTTTCAATTTTTGTGCTGAAAATCTCCAACCCTGTGCTAATCTGGATATTTTGGAATAGCACAGAGAAAACAACTTAAATTTGTGCTATTGTCAGCAACGAAATCTGTCGATTTATGGAATTTATGGTATAGCATTTTCCGGGACAAAAAATGCTGTGTGGAATACTTTTGTCTTGTATTCCACACAGCATTTAAATTCTATGATTCTATTACTGCAGAATTTAGTTATTTCTGGTCTTCTGTATCCAGGGTACGAAGGCTCTGAACCAGCTCTTCGCAGATCTGAAGTTCGCTTTTACCGTCTGTCTCTATGACGATATCTGCTGCCGCTTCATATTTTTCACGACGTTTTTCCATGAGCTGGGCAATATACGGTACAGTCTTGTTGCCCTCCAGAAGCGGTCTGTCATGATTATCTTTGACACGTTCCAGGATGGTCTCCGGTTTTGCAGTAAGAAGAACTACACGTCCGTTCTTTTTCATTTCTACTACGTTACGTTCTCTCATTGGAACGCCGCCGCCACAGGAAATAACCACGTTGGTTCTGGACTGCATTTCAATAAGAAGGTTCGTTTCCAGGTCTCGGAAATATTCTTCTCCATAGGTTTCAAAAATATCAGAGATACTCATGCCCTGTCTTTCTGCAATAATCTGATCCATCTCAACGATCTCTATTGCAAAAACCGTCCTGAGAAAATCAGAGATTGTAGATTTACCGGCTCCCATAAATCCGATAAGCACAATGTTGTAATCAAAAAGCTTACGTGCCTGGATCATCTTACTGTTTCTGGTGATTTCTTCAAAAACTGCTGACACTTCATTCTTGTGTCTTCTGCCTTCCATTCTCCGTTCCAGCCATTCTTTCTGTCTGGCTTCCTGTTCCGGCTGAAGGATCGGCAGATCATTGGCTTCTTTGTAAGCCATGATGTCCTCTACGATTCTATTTCTCATAAGCAGTGCGTCCAGGATGATCTCATCGCACTGTCCAAGGCTCTCTCTGAGTATTTCCAACTGATTCATAATGTTATATCCCCTTTATCCATTTCATGCGTTTTCCAGGTTACTTCTTATAGCCGAATGCTGCACTTCTGCAACCAAGTGCTCTCATTATAGCAGTTATTTAACGCTTTAACAATATAAAGTGAATATTTTCTCAAATCTATTTTTTAACAAACTCATGGGAAATCCTACAGAATCATTCCACATTTTTTAATGCTTCACTCATAGGCACTTTTTGGATCTTACGATACTCCAGAAGTGCGATCACTGCATAAGTAACAATACCGATCACAAACATCTGTACATAGATCACAGGGTCAATCCACAGAGTGATCCAACCGGAAAGACTGGACAACATCATCTCTCTGTAAACGACTTTCATGATCACCGTTTCCAGCGGCAAACTTGCCAACAGACAGATCACTACCACCAGTGAAGTAGACAGAATATACAGTCTGCTGATTTCTCCATTGGTATAACCCAGTATTTTGGTCATGGAAATAGACTGGGCATTTTTTTCTATAATGATTTTTGATAGCAGATAGATCAGGATCATAAAGATCACCACTGCAAATCCATTGACCATTCCCATCATACTTCCCATAGACACATCCAGCTGTCTGGAAATCTTGGTAAGAGCATCCAGGTTGATCACTGAACCAATATAACTGTCTTTGATGTCTGTGATCTCTGTATTACTGAAATAGCCACTGAAATAATCATCCCCAAGATCAAAAGTATCATTTAATTTGTCCTGATCCATAAATACACAGAGACCGCCTGTATAGTCATAGATTCCTGCTACCTGGAAGGTGTACTCATCGTCTTCATATTTTTCTTTCAGAGTGATACTGTCTCCCACACCGATTTTGTACTTGTCTGCATAGGCAGAGGAAATATACACTCCTTTTGAAAGATCTGCATCTACATATTTACTGTCCTCTTTGATTCCGTACAAGAGAATCTCTTCGCTTTTGACTTTGCCTGGAATGGTGTTCAGAGAATAGGCACTGAACTCCTCTGCATCCTCATTGTCAGTTTCCGTATCGTTATTAAAAAGCAGCATGTCCACAAAACTGTCCAGTTTATTTCCGCCACCCATGACGCTTACCGGCACAGACAGCATATACTGATATTTTGCCAGCATGTTATTTTGGATCTCCAGCTGATAATGATCCAGTGCTGAAGGCAGAAGAAGTCCAAAGAACAGAAGCAGATTGGCAAAAACGACACCTATGAATAACACGATGTAATTACTGAAATTCTGAAAGATCACCCTGAGACGGAATCTGGTAAATATCCGCATTCTTTGGCTTAAATATAAAGCTCTCCTCTGTTTTTTTCCGGACAAATCTCTTCTGAGGAATTTCAGTGGAGAAAGCCGCAGCTTATGATGAAGGATTCCAAAATTCACCACAAGCATGATCGCCACCGGAACCACTGTGGTTAAAAGAAAGGCTTCTGCATTCCAGACAGTTTCATAGGTCGGAAGGCTGTAACTTCCATAATACATACCTGCACATACACCTTTAAAAACAGTATAGCCCAGTATATTTCCCACCACTGCGCCCATCAGTGTTACAAGCACAGGAAGAGTCATATAATGTCGGATCAGTTCTCCTCTGGTATAGCCAGAAGCCCGCAGTGTTCCGATCACTGCTGCCTCTTTGGTGATGGTATTACTGGTAGTAATGCCAAAAACAAATGCCATGATCACAATAACAATATAAAGAAGCACTATCATCATAGCCTTGTCACCGCCCATATCATCTCCGGTAAATTTGATTGCCTGGTTCTGATAACGAGGAACAAAACTTTCCAATGTAATGACTTTTCCCATGTCTTTCATAAGATCTTCAGAAACATCTTTTTCTTCTTTTTCTGTTTTTGGTGCTTCATTATAAGTCCAGGCATAATTGTACTGAAGTTTGTCCTGGTCAAGGTTATCAAACTCTTCCTCTGTCACAACTCCAACACCGAATTTTACAGAATCAAACATAGTATCGTTGTTATTCTGAAACAGTGCACTGTAATCAGACAACGCCACCAGACCGGTAATGGTCCAGTCTTTTTTGCCATCGCTTAAGGTATCTCCTACTTTCAGTCCGTTGTTATCAGCATACATACGGTCAATAGCGATCTCTCCTGTTTTCTCCGGCAGTTCTCCATCCATCAGGCAGACTTTGTTTATCTCTGTACGATTTTTGAAAAAACGCATGGTGCTGTCGTTTGTGAGAGCATCTTCTATATAATAGTTTTCGTATATTTTTACACCCAGTTCTTCGATGGCTTCTTTCTGACCCCGGTAAATCTTTTCACCGGTGCTGAAGTTTCCATCTTCCACATTGTATTTACTGAAACTTTCGTTATAAGCAATCAGCATACTCCCATCTGCAACAAGGAAGCCGGATACCATTCCAATGGTGGCGAGCATCAGAAGAAAAACAACCAGGTATTTACCAAATTCGCTTTTCAGTTCTCTTGGAAGGCGTCTTCGTAAAGGATTCTTCATAAATGCCTCCTTACCATTCCAGATCTGTTGCCGGAATCTTATGTTCATTGACGTAATTCTTTCGGATCATTCCATCACGAAGTTTTACTACCCTGTCTGCCATATCTTTGATGGCATCGTTATGGGTGACCATCACTATGGTATTTCCGTATTTCCGGTTAACGGTCTCAATGAGCTTCAGGATCTCTTTGGAAGTATTGTAATCCAGGGCACCGGTAGGTTCATCACAGAGAAGGATGTCCGGATTTTTTACAATGGCACGTCCTATAGCTGTACGCTGCTGCTGACCACCGGAAAGCTGGTTAGGAAGTTTCCGCTGGTGTTCGTAGATTCCCAGTGTATGAAGAAGCTCGTCTACATCCAGAGCTTTTTTGCTGAGATATGCTCCTACTTCTATATTCTCACGTACCGTCAGGTTGGGAATCAGATTGTACATCTGAAAGATATATCCCAGATGGCTTCTTCTGTATCTGGACAGTTTTTTTTCCGTCATATCTGCCAGGCACTCTCCCTCTATGGAAATGCTGCCTTCATCTGCACTGTCTATGCCGCCGATGATATTCAGGAGTGTGGACTTTCCCGAACCGGAAGGTCCCAGTAATACACAGAATTCACCTTTTTCAATATCAAGATCCAGTCCCTTCAGCACATCCACCTTGCTGTCACCTGAACCAAAGGATTTTTTTATCCCTCTTATTTCCAAAAACATAATATTTCTCCTTTTCCTAAAAGTACTGTCAAACTATCTTTAGTTAGATGCGCCTATCATTATATTTTATGTTAGTCTAAACTATCCTCCTTGTCAAGAGACATACATATTTTCGGAAATTTTCGTTCAGGTTTTGTGTTATGTATAAAGCAAAAAATCTGCTGCAATCCACTTTATTCACAGACTGCAACAGATTATAAAAACGTTGGGGCTTCTGCCCCTGGTATCTTACATGATAAATTCCATAATTCGTTCTGCAATAAATACTGCAGCACAGGCACAAACCGCAACTGTAAGAAGGCTCTTTTCTTTATATGCCACGATCAGTGCCACAATCAGTGCCGCTGCTCCGGAAATGATCCCTGCCGATGTGGCAGTGAGGATTGCCGGAAAAGTCATAGCTGCCAGACATGCATAAGGCACATAATATAAGAAAGATTTTATGAAGGGACTGGTGATCTCTTTCTTAAAAAGAACCAGAGGAAGCATACGGATCAGGTAGGTGACACCTGCCATCACCAGAATATAAATATATACGTTATTCATGATTCAGCCTCCTTCTCTTCAGGTATCGGGCTGAAATGGGCTGCCAGTCCTGCCACGATCAGTGTTGTGATAATAATCACAAAACCGGAAGACACCTTATTCAGCACAGGTACCACCGCAAAAACAGTGCTGATCGCCATGGCTCCGATCACCACACCAAGAACTGACTTGTTCTTCTTGGCAGGAGGAATGATCACTGCAAGGAACATTCCATAAATAGCCACATTCAGGGCACTTACCAGAAATCCGGGAAGTACATTACCAAGAACTGCCCCTACCAGTGTACCAAGGGTCCATCCTGGAATCGCCATGCTCATAACACCATAGTTATACCAGGGGCTTAATCTTCCTTCCTGGCTGGCACTGACACCAAAAATCTCGTCTGTCACACCAAAAGCCACTGCCAGACGATGACCTGTGGAAATATTTTTTTCCAGTTTCTGGGAAAGAGAAAAGGACATCAGACAATAACGAAGATTGATCACCAGCTGTGTCAGTGCCATCTCCCACATGGAACCACCTGCAACAATAATTCCCAGACCTGCAAACTGACCTGCGGAAGTCAGGTTGGTCAGGGAAATAAGGACTGCCTGCCAGGCGGTAAGTCCGCCGGATACTGCCATCATACCAAAGGTGAAAGAAACTGCAAAATATCCCAGACCTATGGGAATTCCATCCTGGATTCCTCTTTTAAAATTCATCTGGTTCATGACATTCTAGTCCTCCAGACTGCTCAGTACGCGGAATCCGTTGTTTTTCAGAACGTTTTCTGTTACAAACACATCTTCTGCCTGAACGATCATGATAGGAAGACAGTTACCTCTGTGATAGGATGTGTAAATATAATCCAGATTTACGTTGCAGTCACCTAAGACTTTCAGTACTTCATTCAGACCTCCAACCTGGTCTTTCAGATCTACTGCAATAACTTCTGTGGTACGGTTCATATAACCTTTCTCATTAAGAAGCTTTTCGGCTTCATCTGCCTTGTCTGTTACCATACGGAACAGGGCAAACTCCGGTGCATCAAAGCATGCAAATCCGTAAATATCGATTCCCGCTTCTGCCAGGAGTCCGGTTACCTTCTGAAGGCTTCCTGCTTTATTTTCTACAAAGATAATATTCTGTTTGATCATAGTTCTCTCTCCCCTGAGTTTCTTTATCTACAGCTCTTCATCTACGTATTTCTGAATATTGGATGCATTCACATATTTCTTCAGATGCTCTCCGTCTGTGATCACCAGTGTAGGCGCCTGCATGATACCAAACTGACGTGCCATATCAGGATTCTTCTCTGCATCAATAATCTCCAGATCTTCTCCCTCCAGCATCTTCTTTGCCATACGACAGTTGGGACAGGTACTGGTGGTAAAAAGATACTTGTGTGTCTCTACCGGCTCTACCTTCACATCATCATCGGTCACAGTCACCATGCTGGTATGTATCTTCTTGAGAGTGGAATGGCTAATATCATATAAAGTACGATTCTTGTATTCCTGTGCCTTACCGTCATTCCAGTTCTGTACAGGGCGGTAATATCCTGTGATACGGCTGTAAACTTCTGCTTTCTTGCCGCATTTTGGACAGGTAAAATGCTCACCGCTGATATATCCATGCTCTCTGCATACAGAGTAAGTAGGAGAAATCGTATAATATGGAAGTCTGTAATTCTCAGCAATCTTGCGAACCAGAGACGCTGCTGCTTTCCAGTCCGGAAGCTTCTCGCCCAGAAATGCATGGAATACAGTACCTGAGGTATATAATGTCTGCAGCTCATCCTGAATATCCAGTGCATCAAAAATATCAGAACTGAACTCTACCGGGAGATGGGAACTGTTGGTATAGTAAGGAGTATCTCCTTTACTTCCTGCTGTACGGATGTCCGGCCAACGTTTACGGTCATGTTTTGCCAGACGGTAAGCTGTGGACTCTGCCGGTGTTGCCTCCAGGTTAAAGAGCTCGCCCGGATACTGCTCCTGATAATCAGAAAGACGGTTCCGCATATGCTTCAGAACTTCTTTTGTGAATTTCTGTGTACGTGAATCTGTCATATCACAGCCAAGCCAGCAGGCATTCAGTCCTGCTTCATTCATTCCTATCAGTCCAATGGTGGAGAAATGATTGTCGAAGCTTCCCAGATATCTCTTTGTGTATGGATATAAGCCTTCATTCAGAAGCTTGGTGATCACTTCTCGTTTAATGTGAAGAGATCTGGCGGAAATATCCATCAGACGGTCCAGCTTACGGTAAAACTCTTCTGGAGATTTGGACTGGTATGCGATACGTGGCATGTTGATGGTAACTACTCCTACAGAACCGGTACTCTCACCGGAACCAAAGAATCCACCACTCTTTTTGCGGAGCTCACGAAGATCCAGACGAAGACGACAGCACATGCTGCGGATATCACTTGGCTTCATGTCACTGTTGATATAGTTGGAAAAATATGGTGTGCCATATTTGGCTGTCATTTCAAAAAGAAGGCGGTTATTCTCTGTATCTGACCAGTCAAATTCCTTTGTAATGGAATAAGTCGGTATGGGATACTGAAAACCACGTCCATTGGCATCACCTTCGATCATGGTCTCGATAAATGCCTTATTGACCATGTCCATTTCTTTCTTGCAGTCTTTGTATTTGAAGTTCATTTCCTTACCGCCTACAATGGCAGGAAGCTCTGCAAGGTCATCGGGAACAGTCCAGTCCAGTGTGATATTGGAAAATGGTGCCTGTGTGCCCCATCTGCTTGGAGTATTGACTCCATAAATAAAGGACTCTATACACTTCTTTACTTCTATGTAGCTTAAGTTATCCACCTTTACAAAAGGTGCAAGGTAAGTATCAAAAGAAGAAAACGCCTGTGCTCCTGCCCATTCGTTCTGCATGATACCAAGGAAATTCACCATCTGGTTACAGAGAACGCTTAAATGTCTGGCAGGTGCGGAAGTGATCTTCCCTTCAATGCCGCCCAGACCTTCCTGGATCAGCTGCTTCAGGGACCATCCTGCACAGTATCCTGTCAGCATGGAAAGGTCATGGATATGAATATCCGCATTCCTGTGTGCCTCCGCGATCTCATTGTCATAGATCTCAGATAACCAGTAATTAGCTGTAACTGCACCGGAGTTGCTTAAAATAAGTCCCCCTACAGAATAAGTGACTGTAGAGTTTTCTTTTACTCTCCAGTCTTCTACTTTTACATAACTGTCTACGATCTCTTTATAGTCAAGAATGGTGGACTTCATATTGCGGATCTTTTCTCTCTGTTTGCGGTACAGGATATATGCCTTGGCTACATCACTGTAACCAGCCTGGATCAGTACGTTCTCCACGCTGTCCTGAATGTCCTCTACAGTGACTTTATTATCATGGATCTTGTTCTGGAAATCTGCGGTTACACGAAGCCCCAGAAGATCGATCATATCTTTACTGTACATCTTTTCTTTGGCATCAAATGCCTTATCTATTGCAGCTGTGATCTTGGACATCTGAAAGTCTGCGATCTGGCCATCTCTCTTTACGACCTGAAACATCTACTCATTCCTCCCTTGTTTGCTGCACGTTGTCTCAAACGCTGTAGGACTATTGTATCAAACTCTCTATGCTTCGTCAATATACAAAAAACACTATATATTGTGTCCGTTTTATCGTACCACAACTATATAGTGTTTGCATAAAAATTCTTTTTTGTACGGATTTTCCTTGGTTTCAAGCCATTTCCGGGTTACTCAGGCATTACTTTCCGGAAAATTTCTGCCGGTACCCGGGCCCGGACACAGATTCCATTTTCTTTATATTCTTCTGAAAGAAGGGTGCCATACTCCCGGATGATCTGGATCTTGCCGGCCTCTCTGTAGTCATATAACTCTTCCAGATATACCTGTCCTTCTGCGAGGATTTTGCCGAGAATGTCCTTAAGCTCATCCAGACCTTCTCCTGTACGTGCAGAACATTTTATTACATAATCTGCCCGCAGATCCCGGATCTGAAGTTCTGACACTCTGTCCTGCTTGTTCAGAAGGGTAATTGTTTTTTTGCCGGTTGCTCCAAGTTCTCTCAGTGTCTCATAAACAATATGCATCTGTACTTCTGCCTGAGGGTTAGATGCATCTACCACATGAATGATATAATCTGCATATTTCGCCTCTTCCAGCGTACTTTTGAAAGCTTCTACCAGATGATGAGGCAGCTTGCGGATGAATCCTACTGTATCTGTCAGAAGAATCTGCTGTCCGTCTTTCAGTTCCAGCACTCTGGTAGTAGGGTCCAGTGTGGCAAACAGTTTGTCTTCTGCCAAAATCCCTGCACCGGTAAGCTTATTGAGAAGGGTAGACTTGCCTGCATTCGTATAGCCTACAATAGCAGCCGTCTTAAGGCTACCTCTGGCACGTTTCCCCCGGATCAGGTCTCTGTGCTTCTCCACCTGCGCAAGTTCTGCCTTCAATGCAGAAATACGGTTGCGGATCAGACGTCTGTCCGTTTCCAGTTTCTTTTCTCCAGGGCCCCTGGTACCGATACCACCACCCAGTCTGGAAAGAGATTCCCGAAGTCCTACCAGTCTGGCTGCGCGATACCGGAGCTGCGCCAGCTCTACCTGGATCTTACCTTCGCTGGTTACCGCCCTGTCTGCAAAAATATCCAGAATCAACAGAGTTCTGTCCATGACTTTACAGTCCAGTTCCCGTTCCAGATTGTTCATCTGTGCAGGAGAAAGCTCATCGTCACAGATCACTCCATTGGCATCCACAGCTCTCATAAGAGCTGCGACCTCTTCAATCTTACCTTTTCCTATATAGGTACCTGGATGAACAGCTTCTCTGTTCTGGATCACTTTGCCCACAGTCACTGCACCTGCAGTACGGGCAAGTTCTTCCAGCTCATCCAGAGAAGCTGCCACATCTTCATCCTCACCTGTCTGAACACCGATGAGGATGACTCTTTCTTCTATTTCTTTAAAATCATAAAACTGCATACCGTCTCCTAATTCACACGTGACTGAAGAAATGTCAGTTCTTTTGCTGCTGTTTCATCTGTTGGGAACATTTTGACATATTCCTCGGTTTTTGATAATGCAGTTGCAAAATCCAGCTTTTTCTCATAAACTGCAATCTCATTAAAAAGAAGATCCTGCATTTCATCTGTGGAAGCATCACTTAAACCTGCGGTGATATTTTCGAGGGCACTGTCGTAAGAGCCATCTGCAATATCACAGAGCGCCAGCCCATTGTAACCTCTGGCAGGATCACTGCCTTCCGCATCCACATACTGCTGATACATGGATCTGGCATTGGCAGTATCTCCCTGTGCCATATAGACGCTTCCCAGAAGAAGCATTCCCTCTGTACTCTTCTTGCTGACTGCTTCTGTCAGCTCTTTCTGAGCGTTTTTGTAGTCTTCCATGTAATAATAGACCTGACCTCTGCTGCAGTGATCCTCTGCACTTTTGGCTTCTGTCTGAAGGGCTGCTTCCAGATAACGGGTACCATCGGCTTCCATATCATGCTGAAGATATGCCTCATAAATCTGGATTGCCATGTCATAGGTAGGTTCCTCGCTGTAAGCCTCTGTAAAGTCAGAAGAAGCCTCATCATAAGAATCCATAGCCAGTGCCACACATCCTGTCAGATAATAGGTATTTCCATCCATGGAATAATCAGATGCCAGAGTCTGACAATCTGCCATAGCCCCTTCATAATCCTCTGCTTCCAGCTGGGCAGTTGCTCTGTAAGACAGAATATCTTTTTTCAGAGACTTGCTGATTTTGTCTTCTTTCAGAGCACTGGTAAAATAATCTGCTGCTTCCTGGTAGTTTCCAAGATGCAATTTGGCAATTCCTGCTCCTCTGAAAGACTCTGCTGTTTTGTATTCAGCCTTTGCCGATGCTTCATAACCGGTCAGTGCATCATCATAAATCCCATCTTCCAGATCCTGTGCTGCCTGATTGTATGTTTTTTTTGCTTCGCTGTTGCAGCCTGAAAGGAACAGTATCCCTGTACAGGCCGCCAGCATCCATAGGATTCGTTTATTTTTCATTGATGTCCTTTATTGCGTTATTCTGTGATATATACGGAACATTCCGTACTTTATGGTATCGTTATTCTACGATAAGTCCCTCATTTTCCATTACTTTGATCACATTATTCACATGTTCTGCACAGATATCCTGGGTTCCTGCCTCTACCATTACCCGGATCACAGGCTCTGTACCACTTTCTCTTACAAGGATACGTCCCTCTGTGCCAAGAGCTCTGGCAGCTGCCTGTACAGCTTCTACTACCTTGGGATTCTCCCTGGCAGTTTTCTTGTCAGCTACCCTTACGTTTCTAAGAAGCTGAGGATACACAACCATTTCTTTTGCCAGATCACAGAGTGTGGATTTCTTTTCCACACAGGCTTCCATGATCATAAGGGAAGTCAGGATACCGTCACCGGTTGCAGCATAACGGCTGAAAATAATATGACCGGACTGTTCTCCACCAAGACTGTAGTTGTTCTCCATCATGTTTTCGGCAACATACTTATCGCCTACTGCTGTCTGCTCATAACTGATTCCTTCTTTTTCCAAGGCTTTGTAAAGCCCCATATTGGACATGATAGTGGTTACTACCGTATTACCACGTAATTTGCCCTGATCTCTCAGATATTTACCGCATACATACATGATCTTGTCACCATCGATAATATTGCCTCTGTGGTCAACAGCAATACAGCGGTCTGCATCACCGTCATAGGCAAATCCCACATCCAGACCATTATCCACTACATATTTCTGAAGAACTTCGATATGTGTGGAACCACAGTTGGTGTTGATATTGGTTCCGTTTGGATCATTATTGATCACATAAGTCTTGGCTCTCAGTGCATCAAAAACACTTTTGGCGATATTGGATGCACTTCCGTTGGAGCAGTCCAGACCTACTTTAAGGTTCTTAAAATCACAACTTGGAATGGAAATCAGATGGCCGATGTACCGGTTACGTCCGGATACAAAATCCACAGTACGTCCGATGTCCTCACCTGTTGCATAAGGAAGCTGTTCCAGTCTCCCGTCCAGATAAGCCTCGATCCTCGCTTCGATCTCTGCCTCAATCTTCTGCCCGTTGCCGTTGAGAAGCTTGATACCGTTATCATAAAATGGATTGTGGCTGGCAGAGATCATAATGCCACAGTCAAAATCTTCTGTACGAACTACATAAGAAACACTGGGTGTTGTAGTTACATGAAGAAGATATGCGTCTGCTCCTGATGCTGTAAGACCTGCAACCAGTGCATATTCAAACATATAACTGCTGCGCCTTGTATCTTTTCCGATTACGATCTTTGCCTTATGGTCACGACCATAATACCAGCCTACATAACGTCCTACCTGAAATGCATGATCTACTGTCAGCTTTACATTGGCTTCTCCACGAAAACCGTCTGTTCCAAAATATTTACCCATTATGTCCTCCTTATGACCCTGATGTCTTTATTTATAAAGGTTTGAAGGATACACTCCTTCTTCTACAAGTTTTTTGAAGGCTTCTGTAACGGATGCCTTGTCTTCCTGGTAAGTTACACCAAACCAGGTATCTTTGGTTTCCAGTACATCTACTTTGGCCTTACCTGCTTTGATCAGCTGGTCGATCATTTCCGGAAGAAGATACTCTTTTTTGATCTCGCCTTCTTTTACTCCCTCAAGGAATTCTACGAAACCTTTCTTCAGTGTATCCATAAATGCCGGTGTCAGTCCCCACATGTTCATGGAAACAAGGTCTTTTACATTGAGAGTAACCACTTCGCCGCCTTCCGGTCTTGATTCTGCACCATCTGCTGTTTTGTAGATATCGTGTGTTTCTGTTACACCTGTCAGGGCACCGTTTTCGATATGGCACACACCTCTGGTAACACTTCCATTATCACTTAAAGTATTTCCAAGGCGGAATCCGGCCATGCAGATATGAAGAATCCCATCATCCGGCTGTTCCTGTACCAGATAATCATGTACTTTTACATAGGCTTCTTTGCCATAATAATCATCCGCATTGATAACCATAAATGGCTCAGAAAGTACGGATTCTGCTGCAAGTACAGCCTGACCTGTTCCCCATGGTTTGGTACGGTCTGCCGGACAGGTGAATCCATCCGGAAGATCATCCAGTGCCTGGAATGCGTAAGCTACTTCTGTGATCTTTTCGATACGGTTTCCGATTACCTGACGGAATTCCTCTTCCAGGTCTTTGCGGATGATAAATACTACTTTATTGAATCCTGCTTCCAGTGCATCATGAATAGAATAGTCCATAATGATCTCTCCATTCGGTCCTACTGGTGCAAGCTGTTTGATTCCTTTACCAAAACGGCTGCCAATACCTGCTGCCATGATTACAAGTGCTGTCTTTTTCATAAAAATGCCTCCCTGTTCTTCTTTCATACTTTTGTTATTCTTCTTCGTTCAGTGAACTTAATTTTGCTGCCTGATCTGCGGCGATCAGACTGTCGATGATCTCCTCCAGATCTCCTCCGAGAATGCTGTCCAGTCTGTGAAGTGTCAGCTTGATCCTGTGGTCTGTTACACGTCCCTGTGGGAAATTGTAGGTACGGATCTTTTCGGAACGGTCACCTGTACCGATCTGGCTTCTTCTGGCCTCTGCCTCCGCATCATGCTGCTTTGCCAGTTCCATTTCGTAGAGACGGGCGCGAAGTACTTTCAGTGCTTTGTCTTTATTCTTAAGCTGTGACTTTTCATCCTGGCAGGAAATAACGATTCCTGTGGGGATATGTGTCAGACGTACGGCAGAGTCTGTAGTATTGACACACTGACCACCATTTCCGGATGCCCGGAAAACATCGAACTTACAGTCATTCATATCCAGATGGAAATCAATCTCTTCTGCCTCCGGCATAATGGCAACTGTACAGGTAGAGGTATGAATACGTCCACCTGACTCTGTTTCCGGAACGCGCTGTACTCTGTGTACACCGCTTTCGTATTTCAGCCTGGAGTAGGCACCATTACCCTGGATCATAAAAGTAACTTCCTTAAATCCTCCAATACCGTTCTCATTCAGACTGATCATCTCTGTTTTCCAGCGGTGGCTTTCTGCATACTTCACATACATACGGTAGATCTCCGCTGCAAAAAGAGCAGCTTCATCACCGCCTGCGCCGGCACGAATCTCAACAATTACGTTTTTGCTGTCATTGGGATCCTTTGGAAGAAGAAGGATCTTCAGCTGCTGTTCCAGCTCCTCTACACGCTTCTTTGCATCGGAAAGTTCTTCTTTCAGCATTTCACGCATTTCTTCGTCTTTTTCTTCTTCCAGCATGGACAGGCTGTCCTGAATGGTTTCTTTGTTTTCTTTGTATTCTTTGTAAGTGTCTACCAGTGGCTGGAGTTCACTTTGTTCTTTCATCAGTTTCTGAAAACGCACCTGATTGTCTGTAACGCCTGGCTCTCCCAGCTCATTCAGCACTTCTTCAAAGCGCACCAGCAGATCTTCTAATTTATCAAACATGGTTATTCCTCCTGTTTTTTCTGTCCAAGTACAACCCGGTCAAGTCCTGCCAGGTCCTTCTTTACCGCTATATTGGAAAAATCATTGGTTCTCATTATCCGGGAAACTGCCTCTCCCTGGTCACAGCCAATCTCATACAGAAGCCATCCGCCTGGCTTCAGATATCTGAGAGCTTCTTCAGTGATCCTGCGGTAGAAGTACAGACCATCTTCCTTTCCGTCCAGTGCAAGAACAGGATCATGAAGACGTACTTCATCCATCAACTGCTGAATATCCGCTGTTGGTATATAAGGCGGATTCGAAATAAGCATATCATATTCCATCGGATGTTCGCTACTGTTTTTCTGAAAATATTCTCCGGAAAATGTATCACTTTTTACTAATAATGCCCGTTCTTCCAGATGAAGATTCTTTCTGTTCTTCTCTGCCACTGCAAGAGCTCCTTCAGAAATATCCACACCTGTACCATGGGCATCCTCTTTTTCCATAAGGATACTCAGGAGAAGGCAGCCGGAACCTGTACACATATCCAGTATTTCCGGTGACCTTTTGTCAGTCAGGAGCCGCAGTGCTTCTTCTGCCAGGATCTCTGTATCCTGTCTGGGAATCAGCACCCGTTCATCCACATCAAATTCATAGCCCATAAAATATGCCTTACCTGTAAGATGCTGTAACGGGATCCTTTTTGCTCTCCGGGTACATAATTCTCTGTAACGGTCTGCTATCTCCTGCTCCGGCTTCTGGTCATCATGTGCATAATACCAGGCTCTGGTAATACCGGCTGTATATTCCAGAAGGAGCCAGGCATCTAACCTGGCTTCTTCTATCCCACCATTTATCAGGATCTGAGTTCCTTCCTTCAGCAATTCCTTAAATGTTTTCATGGGTTTCCTCTTTATTGTCATGATCTGATACTGGCTGTTCCTCCGGATCTTCCCAGTTAAATTCTTCTTTCAGGTAAGCTCTCCAGTCAAATACAGCTTCCACTGCCTTAATGGCAACCTCAGCCATATCTTCTGTAGGTTCTTTGGTTGTCAGCTTCTGCATGGCAAGTCCCGGTTTACTCATAATATCAGCCATCCTGCTGTCTGTTCTTCCTGCCCACTGGATGATCTCAAAAGAAATGCCAGCCACAACCGGCACCATCAGAAGACGTCCAAACAGTCGTACCCAGTATACCGGTACCAGTACAAACACAAAATGGAGACAGATACTTACCAGCATAACAAGAAACAGGAAACTTGTTCCACATCTCTTGTGCTGTCGGGAACTTTTCATTACATTCTCTACTGTAAGAGGCAGCCCATGCTCCACACAATTGATACATTTGTGCTCTGCACCATGATACATGAAAGTCCTCTGGATATCTTTCATACGAGAGATCAGAAACATGTATCCCAGAAAAAGAGCCAGCTTCACAAACGCCTCTGCAACAGTTACCAGAAACTCTGATGCACCTGCCTTATGCAGAAGGCTTGCCAGTGCATAAGGCAGCAGCATAAAAGCAGCAATGGATATTACAATAGAGATGGCTACTGTTATGTATAAAAGCCACTGGAACTGCTTTGCTTCTTTTTGTTTCTTGGCAGAAAGTTCTTCTTCTGTCAGTTTGGCATTCTTTGCAGCTTCTTCTTCGTCCTCTTCATCTCCTGCAATCTCTGCGGAATACATAAGGCACTTGGTTCCTACCACCATACTGTCTACAAAACTTACCACCCCTCGGATAATGGGTTTCTTAAGAAATGCGGCATTGCCAAAAATGCATTTATAGTCTTCGACTTTCAGTTCGATTTCTTTATCCGGTCTGCGTACTGCAATGGAATACTTGTCTTTGTGTCGCATCATGATGCCTTCCATGACAGCCTGACCACCAATATTCGATGATTTCATATATCACTCCTAAAGCAAAGAAAGGTTGAGATTTCCCAACCTCAACCTGTTCTCTCGTTTCATTATTCTGACTGATTATTTTAAGCCGTATTTCTTGTTGAACTTATCAATACGTCCGCGAGCCTGAGCTGCTTTCTGCTGTCCTGTATAGAATGGATGGCATTTAGAACAGATTTCTACATGGATATCCTTCTTTGTAGATCCTGTTACGAATGTGTTACCGCAGTTGCAGGTTACAGTTGCCTGATAGTAGTTCGGATGGATTCCTTCGCGCATGATTTTCACCTCTCTAAATTTCTCTATTTTTATTATTCGTATTTCTATAGACGAATTCACTATTTCGCAGCTTTCTGATTATAGCATACACAGAAAGTAATTGCAAGCTGTTTATAAAAATTTCTGTTTTTTTGCGGTCTGAACAAATTCTTCATTTGTTTTGGTTCTGGAAAACATGTTCAGGATCTGTTCTACTGCATCTTCTGCCTTGAGACTGTTCAGTGCTTTACGCATATTATACACTGCCTCCTGCTCGTCCTTTGTCAGCAGAAGATCCTCCCTACGTGTACCGGATTTCTGAATGTCAATGGCAGGAAATACACGTTTTTCCTGAAGTTTACGGTCCAGTACAAGCTCCATATTACCGGTACCCTTGAACTCTTCGTAAATAACATCATCCATCTTACTGCCTGTCTCCACCAGTGCTGTGGCAAGGATCGTCAGACTGCCACCCTCTCTCATATTACGGGCTGCACCAAAAAATCTCTTTGGCATGTGGAGGGCAGCCGGATCCAGACCACCGGACAGAGTCCTTCCACTTGGTGTGACACAGAGGTTGTAAGCCCTGGCAAGTCTGGTGATGGAATCCAGAAGAATGGTTACATCCCGCTTGTGTTCTACCAGACGACGTGCACGTTCTACCACCATCTCAGATACACGTCTGTGATGTTCCGGAAGCTCATCGAAAGTAGAATAAATCACTTCTACATTAGAGCCCTGGATTTCCTCTTTGATATCGGTAACTTCCTCCGGTCGTTCATCGATCAGAAGAATGATCAGATGCATCTCCGGATTATTACGGAGAATGGACTTGGCAACATCTTTCAGAAGTGTAGTCTTACCTGCTTTCGGCGGAGATACGATCATGCCTCGCTGTCCCTTACCGATAGGGCTGATCAGATCTACGATACGCATGGCTACTGTTCCTCCCGGGCGTTCCATCCTGAGACGCTCATCAGGGAACACAGGCGTCATATCTTCAAAATTATATCTTCTCTGACCTTCACTTGGATGGAAGCCATTAATAGAAGTCACATAGAGAAGTGCACTAAATTTCTCTCCCTGGGTCTTGATCCGGATACTTCCCTGAAGGATATCTCCTGTTTTCAGGTTAAAGCGGCGGATCTGTGAAGGTGAAACGTAAATATCATTTTCTCCCGGAAGATAATTGGCACAGCGGATAAATCCATATCCGTCAGGCAGTACTTCCAGAATACCGTTAGCTTTCTCTCCGCTGTCCAGCTGTGCTGTATCTGACGGAGTGCCCTCTTCAGCCCGATCCTGATATCTGTCATTTCTTTCCTGACTCTGTTCATTATTCCGGTAGGAAAAACGTTCCTGGTTTCTTTCTGTATTTCTTTCCTGATAACGCTCACGAGATTTCTCCTGTGTGCGTTCCTGATAAGTTCTTCTTTCATTATTCCGTATGACATGATTTTCGGACCTGACCAATGTTTCTGCAGGTTTGCGTACTTCCCGGATTTTATTTTCCGGCTGTTCTGTACGGATATTTTCTTTTTCCGGCTGCGGAGCTGTATTCTGTATATTCTGCTCCTTTTCGTCTTCCTGAAGCATTCTTTCGATAAGTTCAGGCTTCCTGAGGGTGGAAATTCCTCTCAGACCCCTTGCTTTTGCCAGATCTTTTAATGTCGCAAGCGACAATGATTCGTATTTTTCTCTCATAAAAAATCCCTCTGTCTGCCATATTATGAAAAATTAATTTATGTTACGGGATACTCTGTCAGATATGACTTGACCTTACAGATCACAGAGCGACTGCACACAGTTATGCAGCCGATGATGTATCTGTTTTATCTCCGGACCCGATTCAGTCCTTTTGAAATGTATCTACGGATTGCATTGTGTCACACTTTTGCAATCCCAGTATCTTGACCTTATTTTATCACAAAAATCCTGTAGTTGTCTACAGGTTTATCATCAGTGTACTACGTTTCCTACGATGCCATAGGATACCACATACATGATCACTGTTGCCATGATGATACCACAAAAAATAGCCAGTGAAGATTTCTTGATATCCACATCAAGAAGAGATGCGATCAGAGAACCTGTCCATGCTCCTGTTCCCGGAAGGGGAATTCCTACAAACAAAAGCAGCCCCAGAAACTCATATCTCTTAATCTGGTCACTTTTGCCCATGGCACGATTTTCCATTCTGACGATCAGTCCATGAAAAATTCTGGTTTTCTTTAACAGCTTAAAGATCTGTTTGATAAAAAGCAAAATAAAAGGAATGGGGATAATGTTTCCCATAATACAGATCGGAATGGCTTTTGCCGCAGATACCTTGAGAAGTGATGCAGCCAGAAGCCCTCCCCTCAGCTCCAGTATGGGAATCATGGAAATAATAAATATGACCATTTCTCTTGATATATGCTGGGACAGATTATCAGTAAACCATTGTACTAAAACTTCCATAAATCAAAATTACTCCTTATTTTTGAGATAGTTTTCGAGGAATGTGATAAATGTCTCCATTTCTTTCTGTGTGCCGATGGTAATACGAAGATGATTGCCTGTTCTTCCTCCCGGGAAATAACGAACATAAATATGTCTTTCTCTCAGTACTTTGAACAACTCCTCTGCCGGACATGTCTCATGGGTCGCAAAAATAAAGTTGGTCATGGAATCTTCAAAACTGAATCCCAGTCTCTGAAGCTCTTTCTTTGTCCATTCTCTTGTAGCAATGATCTTCTGACAGGTTTCGTTGAAATAGTCTTTGTCCTTAACAGACGCTACTCCTGTTACAAGGGCTGTACGGTCCATTGTATAAGAATTAAAGGAATATTTTACGTCATTAAGAAACCTGATCAGTACAGGATTACCTATGGCATATCCAATACGCATACCTGCCATGGATCTGGATTTGGAAAATGTCTGTACGATCAAAAGATTATCATATTTTTCGATAAGCGGAAGTGCTGAATGTCCTCCGAAATCCACATATGCTTCATCCACGATCACAACTACATCCTGATTTGCCTGAATGATCTCTTCTACCTCAGAAAGAGGCATCTCCACACCGGTAGGTGCATTGGGGTTCGGGAAAACAATACCACCGTTTTCTCTGAAATAATCTTCTTTTCTGATATGGAAATGTTCATCCAGTGCCGGTCTCTCATATGGAATACGGAACAGATCTGCCCATACATCATAAAAAGAATAGGTAATATCCGGAAAAAGAATAGGCTTATCACTGTTAAAAAAGGTAAGGAAACTCATGGCAAGTACATCGTCAGAGCCCACCCCCACAAACACCTGTGTTTTGTCCAGACCATAATTATCTGCAATCGCCTGTACCAGCATTTCTGCTGCCGGATCAGGATAAAGTCTCAGCTCTTCTGTAGAAAGATTCTTAAGTGCTTCTGTAACAGCCGGTGAAGGGGGATATGGATTTTCATTTGTATTCAGTTTGATCATATCCAGCTGGTTTGGCTGTTCTCCCGGAGTATAAGGTACTACTTTACGGATATTATTTTCCCAGTTTTTCATGATATCGTCCTTTCCTGTGTTCCATGAAGTTACTGATCAAGTCCTTACCAGTAACTCTATACAGATATTTATCATCGCTGTTTTCATTTGTGGCGACTTTATCAATTTCCTCATTCATTCCACTGTATTGTACCTACTCTTCCTGTATTTGTCAAAGATTTTCGTTGCTATGAACAGTAATAGATTTTCTCCCCCCTTGCCTGTTTCCTTATAAAAACAATCGGATGAAACCATGCTGTGATCTCATCCGACTGTTTTGGTTATATTATAATTTTGAGGGACAACACTGATATCAGATACGTGCTACACCTGTTTTTCTTGCTGCTTCTGCTACTGCTTTGGCTACTGCCGGTCCTACTCTCTTATCAAAAGCCTTCGGAATAATATAATCCTCGGAAAGTTCTTCTGCCGGGATCAGATCTGCCAGTGCTTCTGCTGCTGCAAGCTTCATTTCATCATTGATTTCTTTTGCTCTTACATCGAAAGCACCGCGGAAGATTCCAGGGAATGCAAGAACGTTGTTGATCTGGTTCGGGAAGTCACTTCTTCCTGTAGAAACAACCTTGGCTCCGCCGGCTTTTGCATCATCCGGGAAAATCTCCGGTGTAGGGTTGGCACATGCAAATACGATCGCATCTTTATTCATGGTCTTGACCATATCTGTAGTTACTGCACCAGGTGCAGAAACACCGATAAATACATCAGCACCAACCAGCATATCTGCCAGTGAGCCAGATTTTTTGTCAAGGTTTGTTACTTTACTCATTTCGTCTTTGACCGGGTTCATTCCTTCCGGACGGCCTTCGTAGATTGCTCCCTTTCTGTCGCAGAGAGTGATGTTTTTAAATCCTGCTGTAAGAAGAAGACGTGCAATGGAGATTGCTGCCGCACCTGCACCGTTCATGACGATACGAACATCTTCTTTTTTCTTTCCAACAACTTTCAGTGCATTGGTAAGTCCTGCCAAAGTGATGATGGCAGTACCATGCTGGTCATCATGGAAAATCGGAATATCGCATTTTTCTTTCAGTTTCTTTTCGATTTCAAAACATCTCGGTGCGGAAATATCTTCCAGATTGACACCACCAAAAGATCCTGAGATCAGATAAATAGTATTTACAATCTCATCTACATCATTACTCTTGATGCAAAGAGGAAATGCGTCAACATCCGCAAATGCCTTAAAAAGAACGCATTTACCTTCCATAACAGGCATACCTGCTTCTGGTCCGATGTTTCCAAGGCCAAGAACTGCAGAACCATCTGTTACTACCAGACACATATTCCATCTTCTTGTAAGTTCGTAAGATTTATTAATGTCCTTCTGGATTTCCAGACATGGCTGTGCAACACCAGGTGTATAAGCCAGTGAAAGATCGTCTTTATTTTCTACAGGTACTCTTGTTACTACTTCGATCTTGCCTTTCCATTCCCCATGTAATCTTAATGATTCTTTTGCGTAATCCATTGCTGTAACTTCCTCCTTAGGATTTATGATTTATGATATTTTCATTATAAAACAAATTGTTGCTTGTTTCTATTGTTTTTAGTAGTTTCCTGTAAAGAATTTGCTGTCCTTAGGAAGTTCGTATCCTTCAAAATATTTATGGAAGTCCAGTTTCAGATATCCACAGAGGTTTGCAAGTTCCACCATAGTATTGTCATTAACCGGGATACCTTTTTCTCTTCTTTCTTTTTCAGCAAATACTTCTTTTTCGCCATGTGTATAGATACGATCTTTGCCATCTGCCTTCGGGCTTTCACGAAGTGCTTCCAGGTATTCAGAAAAATGTTTCTTAATTGCTTCCGGATCTCCAAATGCAGCAGGATTGATTGCCATAAATCCATGGCAGATGCCTGTCTTGTCCGGGAAAGTACAGCAATGATCTGAAGTAACACCCATGGAAAGGATAGAGCTGAACAGTTCACAGACCATACCATATCCATATCCCTTATGGCTTCCTGTAACTTCTTCATTGCCACCCAGAGGCATGATACCGCCACCATTTTTAGCTACGATATTGGCCAGAACATCCGGTGCATTGGTGCTTGCATGACCATCTTTATCCAGTGCCCATCCTTCCGGAAGCGGTTTCTCCATTTTGTTGTACATTTCCAGCTTACCTCTGGTAACTACTGTAGTAGAGCTGTCAAAGAAAAACGGATATGGGTCTGCTGGCATTGCAACTGCAATAGGGTTGGAACCAAGCATGGCCTTTCTTCCGAATGTAGGTACCATGATAGCTTCAGAGTTGGTACATGCCATACCCATAAGACCTTCATCACATGCCATCTTTGCATAATATCCGGCAATACCAAAATGATTGGAGTTACGGACAGAAACAATACCTACACCTGTCTTCTTTGCTTTTTCGATTGCTTTCTTCATTGCAAAAACACTGATCAGCTGTCCCATTCCGTTGTGTCCGTCAACAACTGCGGAAATCGGTGTTTCAAATACAACTTCCGGCTGTGCATCACGATGAATGGTACCCTTTTCCAGTCCTTTATGATAACGTACCATTCGCTGCATACCATGACTCTCTATCCCATAAAGATCAGCTGTAAGAAGTACATCCTTGATCTCATTGCTTTCTTCTTCGTTGAAACCGAATGCTTTGAACACGTCTTTACAAAAATGATTCAGTGTGTCATATGACCATGTTACGTATCCCATCGTATAATCCCTCTTTCCGGTATGCCCGATTTTATTTTTTGGCATTACCAATATTTACTACTAATTTTACCACTGGTATTACCAATTTTCAATAGGATACGAATATTTTTTTTATTTTTTAAGACGGATTAACGTCTTTCCTGCTGTTGTTCTTTCTGTATCTCATCCAGATACTGCTCAATGGTTTCCATATGCTGGGACATGGCCAGTTCTGCTTCCTCTACATTTCCGTTGATAATTGCCTCAACCAGCTTATGATGCTGCTCATCTACCACACTGGCAGACTGATTTTTCTTCATGATATAATCTCTGGTTCCCTCAATGATGTTCTCTGTCAGCTGATCTGCAGCTGACAGAACACTGTACAGCATAGGATTGTCTGCAATCCTGGCAATCTTCTGATGAAGTTCCTGATCCAGCTTTCCTCGTGTCTTCTCATCTTCCGCAGCATCCAGTCTTGCAAGGATCATCCATAGTTCTGCTGCATCCAGTGGCGTACACTTTTTTGCTGCCAGAAGTGCTGTTTCTCGTTCCAATGCTGCACGAAGCTGCTGGTTCTGTCTCAGATATCCGTTATTTAAGCGAAACAGGATAGACAGAGGTCCAATCAGCCAGGTATCCAGATTTTCTGTAATATAATTTCCTCCTCCTGGTACAGATTTGACAATACCCAGAAGTTCCAATGCCCGAAGGACCTCCCTTACAGCAGGACGTGATACCCCCATTGTCTCTGCCATGGTCCTCTCAGCCGGGAGAGCCGCCCCTGCTTTCAGATTCCCTGTCTGTATATTCTCTATGATCTGCTTTAAGATCCCATCAAAAGCCCTTTCTTCACCAATTTCCCTGAACATATACCTTCCTCCAAATTTTTATCTCTTTTATCATCGGGGAGTCTGCCCCAATATTATTTATTTTCTGAATTATTTTTTCTATTCTCCGCTTAAGTATAGCATTTCCACCATTTATCCACAAGTAAAGTACTTTATTATGTACAGAAAAAAAGTTTTCTTTTAAGATTCGAAAAAATTTATACATCTTGTACTTTTATCACAGATGGAGAATCCGGGATTGCCGATACCATGACCACTGATTGGAACTCCTCTCCATTATCGATCCACTGACAGCTGCCATCATATTTAGAAGCAATTTCCTCAATAATCCCAAGGCCAAATCCATGAGACCAGGAGTCAGTCTTACTTGTTTTACCATTAAACTTTATGCTGGGATCTTTGCTGTTGATCATGTGTATCGTAAAAAAGTTCGCCGTCTGTCTGGCAGTAATGTTAATAAATGGTTTTTCTGAATGAGAAGTCTGGCAGGATTCAATCGCATTATCCATCAGGTTGAAAAAGATACTGCTCAGATCACTGCTTTCGATGTTAAAATTTTCGGGAATCAGCAGCTGAAATGAAGTTTGGATATTGTATTGAACAGCCTTCTGACGTTTGCTTGTCAGAATGGCATTGAGCAGAGTATCACTACAGATTGGACGGAAACGCTCCTTCTGGAAGGTAGAAGTCAGCTCCTCGAGATAAAGAGTAGCATCTTCATAGCGACCCTCGTCCATCAGTGATTCATATATAAGGAGTTTCTCTTTCATACTTTGCTGCATGGTAAGGGTTTCCTGGCGGCACTTTGTAAAAGTCACATCCTGATCATTTTTTATCCGCTGCTGTTTTTCAAGGATCAGAAGTTCCGCTTTTTGCCGGCTGTCCTTCATTGTATTCATAGTGATAAAATATAAAAAGTAAAAAGCGCTGAGAATGCTGAAAATACTGACAACAGAACTAAATACAGCGTAAGATGAATTGTTATCATCCAATACACTATGATAAATAATACAAATACATTGTGACATCAGTATCACTATAAGTATCAGCATCGTTGTAAATATTTGAAATCGTCTCGAATTTTTTTTGTTTTTCATGATAATACCTTCCCTTTTATTTAGATTATCGAAGGATATTGTGGAGATATTTGTCTGCTTCCTCATATTTGCCGGCTTTCATAAGATAATTCAGAGACAACATATGATTTTCAATATCATGATTCCATTTTCGGAGATTCTGGTATTCTGTCTCAATATCATCAAAGAAAGTCAGTTGTTCTTTTAACAGCAGAATCTGCTTTTCATGAAAGATCCGTTCCTGTTCCTGGATTCTGATATTATGCAGTCCCCTGATAAATATGGGAATTGCAGGAATGGTCAGGCAACAAAAAATAAGAAAATAACCAGGAATTTCAGACTGATTGTTGCATAGAATTGATAGCGTAATACAAAGCCAGTAAAAGGGAAAGAAAATCTGCGTAAGAGGTACAATGCTGTAAGAACAAGCGAAAATGCCGATCAGATCAGACAGTTTTTTCCACATAAGACTTCCTACTGTTAGTACAATAATGCACAAAGTCACTGCATCCGAAACAGTGGTAACAGAATTCATACTGATAAATCCTGCATTCTGATGAAAAATGATTTTCTTTACGCTGACATACAGGCACATTATGAGCATTTCCATCATCATAATCGTACAAGTGTAAAGAAAATAGGCAAATAATTTCTTTTTGAGCGGGTCTGAATGCAGAAGCACTATGGATAAAAAACTGGCAAGATGTACGAAAATAAAAGGAACCGGGAGTATCCCAAAGTTTGTGTAAACCTCCAAACTGATGTAAGATAGAATTACT
>OLRJ01000834.1_pt1 | contig 29025 bp, 32 predicted proteins | sample 1672741 | NCBI WGS metagenome assembly OLRJ01 (sample SAMEA3136719, study PRJEB25190) | human gut metagenome | biome: human gut; feature: human-associated habitat; material: faeces | place: Austria | collected 2013
TTGCCAGTCTGGAATTTGTCAGAGACCTGGTGACAGCAGTGCCGACTTCTGCGAATGTGAAATATTATGCACAGATCGTGGCAGACAAATCTGTGATGCGTAAGATGATCAAATTGAATGAAGAGATTGAAAATATGTGCTATGTCGGAAAAGAACCTCTGGAGTCTATCATGGAGCAGACCGAGAAATCCATGTTCCAGTTATTACAGAGACGAACGACCGGCGAATATGTTCCGATCAAGCAGGTGGTCCTGAATGCGCTGGATAAGATTGAAAAGGCATCTAAGAGTAAGGGAACCGTTACAGGAATCCCGACTGGATTCATCGATCTGGATTATAAACTGTCCGGCTTCCAGCCGTCAGATTTTATCCTGATCGCGGCGCGTCCGTCCATGGGTAAGACGGCATTTGTTCTGAACATCGCACAGTATATGGCATTCAAGAAGAATAAAGCGGTTGCCATCTTCAGTCTTGAGATGTCAAAGGAACAACTGGTAAACCGACTGTTCTCACTGGAATCACAGGTAGATGCACAGTCACTTAGAACCGGTAATATGAAAGATTCCGACTGGGAGAAACTGATTGAAGGAGCAGGTGTGATCGGTCAGTCGAAACTGATCATTGATGATACACCGGGTATCTCCATCTCGGAATTAAGATCAAAGTGCAGGAAATATAAGCTGGAGCACGGACTGGATATCATCATCATCGACTACTTACAGTTAATGACCGGAAGTGTAGGAAAGAGTTCCGAATCCAGACAGCAGGAAGTCTCAGACATTTCCCGTCAGTTAAAGGGACTTGCCAGAGAGCTGAATGTGCCGGTTGTATCGCTGTCACAGTTAAGCCGTGCGGTAGAAAGCCGGCCGGACAAGCGGCCGATGCTTTCTGATCTCCGTGAATCCGGAGCCATTGAGCAGGATGCGGATGTGGTAATGTTTATCTACAGGGATGAATACTATAACAAAGATTCAGAGTTCAAAAAACAGGCAGAAATCATTATCGCAAAACAAAGAAACGGTCCGGTAGGGACCGTTAATCTGGCCTGGTTAGGTGAGTACACAAAGTTTGCGAACCTAAGCAGACAGGAAGATTCGTTTTAATTTTTTTACTGGACCGGCATCGGCCGAAGCTTTCCGGAAGGATTGCTGCTGGCGGATCAGCTGGTCCAGTTTTTTGAATTCCAGCTCTTCCTGGCGTTCTTTTGCATCCAGAAGAAATGTCATCTCCTGGCTGAACATGTTGAGAAGCACTTCGTTGTTATTCTGCAGCATGCGTTTTAACTGAAGCTGTTCCCTGGTCCGTCTGATATCCGGGATCAGGGCTTTGAGATCGGAAAGGGAGACACCCTGTTCGTAGAGATCCCTGATACATGCATATAGTCTGGCATCATCTTTGGTCTCGCGTTTGATCTGTTCTAAAGTATTCAAAGCATTGGTATGATTTCCCACATTAGATACCCCCTTATAATATAATACTTGTCCCTTATGGGTAAATGTATCATAGCACAGGGGAAAGCACCGATTTCGTCAGAATCCGTCGAGGGAAACAAAAATGTTGAAAAATGCGCAGTACATAAATACTGCGCATGAGTTTGCCTGAATATGCAAAAGAACCTGCTGTTGGCAGGTTCTTTGTATATGCTTCTTATTTCGAATGATTAGCCTTCAGAAATAGCTCCTACTGGACACTGAGCTGCACATGCTCCACAATCTACACAAGCGTCAGCATCAATTTCATAATGCTCTGCTCCCTGAGAAATAGCTCCTACTGGACATTCAGCTTCGCAAGATCCACAGCTTACACATTCATCACCAATTACGTGTGCCATAGTATTATACCCTCCTTTGAGTTTAAATTCTAGACATAAACCAATTCGTTGTCTCTGTCCATATCATAATACAAAAAGCTGAAATAAACAAGTAAATTACATGTTTTTTTGGAAATACATAAAAGCTTAGCCATAACTAACTTGCGTTAGCAGATACTGTTGTGAAAAAGCATATTCGGTGGTGAAAAGAGACGTTCTTTTGAATTTTTGGTAAATCCCGGTTAAAAATTAAGAAAAATTTCAATAAAAAATTCAACAAATTTTCACCGTTTTGGTGTATAGTATAGAATGCTGATGAAGTATAAGAAAAATAGAAGTGAAAATAGGAGTAGAATATAATACAGGTAGAAATGATACCGGATATAGGAGAGAGGAAAATGAAAAGAAATCGAATCATTGCTATGCTGCTTGGTACGGCACTGCTTGTATGCGGATGTCAGCAGACACCGAAAGCAACAGATGAAGAGAAGAAGATTGAAGCAGAGAAGAATACAACCAAGACAGAAGAGAAGGAATATCAGGGCAAATTAGACCTGATCAGTCCGGCGGCTTATAATAATACAAACGGACTGAAGCTGAAAAAGGGAGACTACATTTCTATTATAGGAAAGGCGAATGGTACGCAGTATTGGGACGAAGTAAAGAAAGGCGTGACACAGGCTGCAGAGGATCTGAATGCAAGTCTTGGATATACAGGAAAAGACAAGATAAAAGTAACGTATAATGCACCGGATAAAGCAGATAATGTGGATGATCAGGTGAACCTTCTGGATGAAGAATTGGACAGATATCCGGTTGCGGTCGGAATCTCAATTGTAGATCTGCAGGCTTGCCAGGTACAGTTTGATCTCGCAACAGACAGCGAGATCCCGGTTGTCACTTTTGATTCCGGGTCTGATTATCAGGGAGTGGCTGCGGATGTATCGACGGACAATGTAGCTGCAGGAACAGAAGCAGCACAGAGACTGGCAGAAGAGATGGGAGACAGCGGGGAAGCAGTTCTGTTCATTCAGGATTCGAAATCACAGGCTGCTCTTCAGAGAGAAAAAGCGGTGACGGATGAACTGACAGCAAACCATCCGAATATTTCTGTGGTAAATGTATATCACATGGATGAATTGAGCAATATGCAGAAGACAGTATCTGACGAGATCAATGCCGGAACTTACCGTCCAAAAGACAGTGAACTTCCGGATGGACAGCTTACCGGAGAAGATATAGTGGCTGCAGACAGTATTACAGAAGACCAGGTAGTCGATTACATCCTTGCCAAACATCCGAATATCACCGGCTGCTTTGCGGCAAACGGTGATTCTGTGAAACTGGCAGCTGATGGACTGGAAAGAAATAAAATGGAGAAAAAAGTAAAAGTGATCGGTTTTGATGCCAATGATGATGAGATCCAGGATCTGAAAGACGGTACGGTTGATGGATTGATCGTGCAGAATCCATTCGGCATGGGATACGCAACCGTGGTGGCTGCGGCAAGAGCTTCTCTTGATATGGGAAATGAAGCTGTAGTGAATACCGGATATACCTGGGTGACAAAAGAGAATCTGAAGACGGATAAAGTGCAGAAGATACTCTATACAAAATAAAAAAGAAAGTCATTTCTGTGAATATGAGCAGAAGTGACTTTCTTTTTTGGAAGATAAGGGATAATTCCCTGTTACATTAGCCTGCAGCTTTCGGAAGTGAAAATGAAAACTCTGTTCCTACCCCTTCCGTACTCACTACAGTGATGTTCTCACCATGTGCCTGCACCGCTTCTTTCACGATCGCAAGTCCAAGACCGGTGCCTTTCTTATCCTTCCCGCGGGAGAGATCACTTTTGTAAAAACGTTCCCAGATTTTTCCGAGTGCCGCCCTTGGAATTCCGATTCCATTATCTTTGACTGCTGTATATACTTTTTCACCGCGGTCTGTTGTTTCGATGGTAATAATAGAATCCGGATCGCTGAATTTAATGGCATTGTCCAGCAGATTGTATAAGACTTGCTGGATTTTACGTTTGTCGGCATTTACATTCAGATGCTTTGTTGCGAAGACCAGTTCAATAGAGATCTTCTTCTGGGTGCAGACTCCCTCGAAGGATGCCGCCACGTGTTTGATCATCTCGTGGATATCGAATACCTCCCGGTTGAGAAGCAGGTGATTGGTGTCGAATTCATTTAATGTCAGCAGATCATGTGTCAGGTCTGTCAGACGTTCCGTTTCAAATAAGATAATCTTCAGGTACTTCTCATGTAGTTCAGGCGGGATAGTTCCGTCTGTCATAGCTTCTACATACCCTTTGATGGAAGTAAGCGGAGAACGGAAATCGTGGGATACATTTGCCACAAATTTCTTCTGGTAATCTTCCATATCACGAAGCTGTGAAGACATATAGTTCAGTGATGCAGACAGATAACCCATCTCGTCTTCGGTCGTGACCGGAATCTCATACTCCAGATTGCCGGAAGCATACTGTGTTGCAGCTTCGGTGATCTTGTGAAGCGGGCGGTAGACAAGGAAATGGAATGCCAGCAGGATAATGAACGAGAGCAGGAAGATCACGATGAGTGTGATATACACACCACGCATCAATATATCCGTCATAGTATCAACGACGGTAGTGTACTGATGGATCATCAGATAACCTTTTGGAAAATACCCGTAAGTTACCGGAACGGTCACAGTGATGACATCATTGTCGAAATATCCGTGATAATCACCGGTCTGTGAACGGTCACTTCCGGATTCGGCAGGATCAAAATCCTTGATCGTGTCCGGAGCGGATGGGTACTCACTGGAATGAGCGGAAGCGATCATGTTACCGTCCCTGGAAACGAACCAGACTGCGGCATCCAGCTGGGTCTCAATCCCGGATAAGATCATCTGTGTATCAGATTCCTGCAATTCACCGGAAAAATAACCGGGAAGATAGCTGGTGGCAACCATCGTAGCCTCCCGGTACATGCTGTTACTTATACGGTTAAAGATCGGTGTACGGACCAGATTCTCTGTCAGCGTTGCGGCTGTAAAAAGGCTTAAGAATCCGAATATGATATAGATAAATATGAATTTTAAATATAATGTACTTTTCATGATATCTACCCGCTGTTATTTTACTTCAAATTTATAACCGATTCCCCATACGGTGCTGAGACTCCAGCCGTTGTGATCCTTGATCTTCTCGCGGAGACGTTTGATATGCACATCTACGGTACGGGTATCGCCGATGTATTCGTATCCCCAGATCTGATCCAGCAGCTGCTCTCTGGTGAAGACCTGATTTGGAGAAGACGCGAGGAAATAAAGAAGTTCCAGTTCCTTCGGCGGCATCTCAACGGTATGTCCGTCAACAATGACAGAATAATTAGTCAGATTGATCTCAATTCCCGGATATTCGACACATTTTCCCTTATCTGCCTGAGGGGTCTCAGGTTTTGAACCAACCTGATAGCGGCGTAAAACAGCTTTTACGCGGGCAACAAGCTCTTTGGCATCGAACGGTTTCATAATATAATCATCTGCGCCGAGTTCAAGACCAAGTACCTTGTCGAATACTTCGCCTTTGGCTGAGAGCATGATGATCGGGGTGTTGGATCTGGTGCGGATCTCACGACAGACCTGATATCCATCGATACCAGGCAGCATAAGATCTAAAAGGACCAGATTCGGTTTGTAAGTATCAAAGGCAATCAGTGCCCGTTCGCCGTCGTGGACCATCATGGTATCAAAGCATTCTTTGGCCAGATATAAAGAGACCAGTTCGGCAATATTTTCATCGTCATCGACGATCAGTATTTTCTGTTTATTCATAGATGTATACGCCTCCCATATGCAGATGCATTTTTTGTTTTATTTCAGTTCGGCAATGGTTACGCCTGCGTCACCCTCGCCGAAAGCCCCAAGACGGAATGATTTGACATGTTTCTGCCGCTTCAGATATTTGTGGATGCCGGCTCTTAAGGCCCCGGTACCTTTTCCGTGAACGATTCTTACGGAACTGAGATGTGCAAGCGATGCATCATCCAGATACTTATCCAGTTCGGCAACCGCCTCATCGACCGTTTTTCCAAGAAGGTTGATCTCCGGACTGATCGCAAGGGATTTGCCCATTTTAACTTTACCTTTGCCGGTCTGACGAGTTCTTCCGGTAAATGAATATGCCGGCGCTTCGTCAATGATCTCCAGATCGGAAATATTGACTGTGGAGCGCAAGATTCCCATCTGCACGGTGACATTCCCTTTGGCATCCGGAAGTGAAGTGACAGATCCGGTCAGGTTCATGCTGAGTACTTTAACGGATTCACCCAACTTGAAATCACTGGCTTTGTAAGTCTTTTTCGGTTTTTTCGCATCCGTCTTCATGGAATTCTGTGTGGCATTCATTTTCTTGCGGAGACGTTCACGTTCTTTTTCCATCTCGGCAACGGAAATATTTGCCTTGCCGAACTTGTGGAAGTTACGCATCGTCTCATCGGCGGTTTCCTTGGCATCGGCCAGAATCTCATGCGCTTTTTCATTGGCTTCACGGATGATGCGGTCGCGCTGCTCTTCTAATTTGTCGCGTTTCTGACGGGTCTCTTCTTCGAGACGTTCCAGCTCACGTTTGTAGTGCTCGATTTCTTCCTGTTCTTTCCGGATAGTACGCTTACTTGTCTCGAGATCGGTCAACAAGTCTTCGAAGGATTCATCCTGTTCGGTCAGGTGTGTTCTGGCATCATCGATGATGTAATCAGGAAGGCCAAGCTTTCCTGCGATGGCAAACGCATTACTCTTTCCCGGGATACCGATCAGAAGACGGTAAGTCGGACTGAGCGTCTCGACATCAAATTCACAACAGGCATTCTCAACACCTGGTGTGGAAAGAGCGAAGACTTTCAGCTCACTGTAGTGAGTAGTTGCCATGGTGCGGATCCCTCGCTGATGGAGATAGCTTAAGATGGCGATCGCGAGAGCGGCACCTTCAGTAGGGTCGGTTCCTGCGTTCAGCTCATCGAACAGCACCAGAGAATGTTCATCTACATGTTTTAAGAACGAGACGATGTTCGTCATGTGAGAGGAGAAGGTACTGAGGCTCTGCTCAATACTTTGTTCATCCCCGATATCGGCATATACATTTTCAAAAAGAGCCAGCTCCGAACGGTCCAGTGCAGGGATATGAAGTCCCGCCTGTCCCATCAGGGTAAATAATCCGACCGTTTTTAAGGAAACAGTCTTACCGCCGGTGTTCGGTCCGGTTACGATCAGAAGGTCGAAAGTGTCACCGAGAGTGACGGTGATCGGAACGACTTTCTTCTTATCTAACAGAGGATGACGTCCTTCGCGGATATGGATTTTTCCCTTTGTATTGAAGACAGGCTTACTTGCGTTCATAAGAATTGCAAGGTTCCCTCTTGCGAAAATGAAGTCCAGTTCCGTCATGATTTTATAGTCGGTGCGGATGGACTCTGTATATTCTGCGACATCGGCACTTAAGCGTGCAAGGATTATCTGTATCTCTTCTTGCTCTTTGCCGTAAAGTTCTTTCAGGTCATTATTCAGTTTTACAACAGACATTGGTTCGATGAACAGGGTAGAGCCCGTGGCAGACTGATCGTGGATCAGACCGGATACCTGGCTCCGGTATTCGGCTTTGACCGGGATACAGTAGCGGTCCCCGCGCATTGTGATGATCGAATCCTGCAGATAGGTGCGGAGTGAACCATTGACCAGAGAAGATAAGGTAGAATGTACTTTATCGTTGATCTGGTTCATGGAGCGGCGGATCTGCTTCAGAGTGCTGCTGGCATCATCGCTGATCTCATCTTCGTCAATGATACATCTGCGTATCTCGGTGCTGATCAGTGTCAGCGGCTCAATCTGCTGGAAAAATATATCTAGACAATCTTCCGCATCGTCTACAGTCTCATGACGGCCGTAGGCTTTGATCTGCCCTGCATTTTCCAAAAGCTTGCAGATGCGCAGGAGTTCCCCGCTTCCAAGAGCTGCACCGACTTCCAGACGCTTTAAAGACTCCCCGACTGGGTTGCAGCTTCCGAAAGAAGGACGTCCCTTCCTGATGATACGGGTAAATGCGGCGGCAGTTTGTTCCTGTGCAGTATTGATATCCGGAAGAGATGTCATGGGTTTCAATCTTTTGCAGCGTTCTTTGCCGCCGAAAGAGGTTGCCTGTTCTATTAAGATGTCAATAATTTTATGATATTCTAATTTCGTTAATGTTTTTTTATTCATGTTTTTCACCTGGATCTATTCTATGTTACTGTATGTACAGTAATTCTGGTCAGTAACTATTCTACCTTATTTACGCTATAAAGAAAAGGATAATATTGAACATTCCCATTCCATACGGTATACTATAAAAAGGATTGTAAAGGAGACGGAAGAGCTGATGGATGAGCAGAAACATCTGAAAAATGAACAGGGCGAACCTGGAAATAAAACTGAAAAATCAGAATATTTATTTATGCAGGAAACAATCAAAGATGAGAACAGCCGCGGGAAAAAGTACCGTAAAGATCTGCTTCGGATCGCAGGACTTGGAGTGGCGTTCGGTGTGTGTGCCTGCATTAGTTTTTCTGCGCTCAGGCCATGGCTGGATGAAAAGTTTCCCGGAGATTCACAGGAAGTTGTAATACCGGAAGAAAAAGAGGAAGAAAAGTCGGATGAAACCACTGCAGATACCGGCAATGACAGTACAGTACAGACGCTTGGCATTGACAGTTACAGAGAACTTCAGAAAGCAATGAATTCAGTAGCATCCGAAGCCGCAAAATCGGTGGTTGAGGTCATCGGTATCTCGGGAGAGCAGGACTGGACGGAAGAATCTTATGATAATAAGAATAGTGTGTCCGGACTGATCATTGCGGATAATGGACAGGAACTTCTGATATACGGAAAGACTTCTATATTAAGAGATACAAAAGAGATCCATATCAGATTCGCGGATGGGACAACGAAGCAGGCTTCTGTGAAGAAGAAGGATGAAAGTCTTGGATTTGCGATCTATGCTGTAGCCAAAAGCAGCATCGCGCAGTCAACATGGCAGCAGATCAGTATTGCAACTCTTGGCAGTTCCGGTTCGGTACAGAAAGGAGATGCTGCGGTGGTTCTCGGAAAACCGTTCGGTTATGCGGGAGCGGTTGGATTCGGAACAATTGCGAGCAGCAGAAATGAACTGGACGGTGATGACGGAAGTTATCCGCTTCTTTGTACAGACATTGGTGCGGCAGAGGACGGGACAGGTGTGATCATCAACCTGTCGGGCGAAGTAGTTGGAATTATTGACCAGGGCATATCCGGAAACAGCAGCAAAGAAATGGTGACCGGTTATGGAATCTCAGGATTGAAATCAGAGATTGAACTGTTATCCAACGGTCAGGCGGTGCCATATATCGGCATCCGTGGACTGGATGTGACGGCAGAGATCGAAGCGCAGGGAATTCCCGAAGGCGTGTATGTCCGGACCGTAGAGACGGATTCACCGGCAATGGCAGCAGGGATCCAGAGTGGAGATATCATTACGGAGGCAGCAGGGAAGAAGATAACATCACTATCAGCCTACCAGAGTGTACTGCGGGACCAGAAAAGCGGCAGTAAGATCAGACTCAAAGGACAGAGACAGGGCTCCGGTGGTTATGTGGACATTTCCTTTGACGTGACAGTCGGAAGTAAGGAATAGCCTGCCGGATGGATGCTTTGGTGCCGGGGCAGTTGTAAAATAAAGATATAGAATATAGAAAGAGGAAATAAGATGAGATATATCAATACCCTTCACGAAGGGGAAACAATCAGAAATGTATATTTGTGTAAAGGAAAGCGTTCGGCGGAGACCAGAAACGGAAGACCGTATGATAATCTGATCCTTCAGGATAAGACCGGAACACTGGACGGAAAAGTATGGGATCCGAATTCCGGCGGGATCGCAGACTATGATGAGCTGGATTTCATTGAGGTATATGGTGAGATCATCAGCTATAACAATAATCTGCAGATGAATATCAAGCAGATCAGAAAGGTGCAGGAAGGCGAATACATCGCTGCCGATTATATGCCGACAACAGAGAAAAGTACAGATGGCATGTATGAGGAACTGCTTGGATACATTAAGAAAGTAGACAACCAGTATCTGAGACAAGTACTGGATCATTATTTTATAAAAGACGAGACATTTATCCGTAATTTCAAGGGACATTCGGCCGCGAAGACGGTACATCACGGGTTTGCCGGAGGACTTCTGGAACATACACTGAGTGTAGTGAAGTTCTGTGATTACATGGTGGGGGCATATCCGATCCTGAATAAGGATCTGCTTTTCACGGCGGCAATCTGTCACGATATCGGAAAGACGAAGGAATTGTCATCTTTCCCGGAAAATGATTACACAGACGAAGGACAGCTTCTGGGACATATCGTGATCGGTGTGGAGATGATCGGAGATGCAGTCCGCAATATTCCGGATTTTCCAGAGAAACTTGCGAACGAATTAAAACACTGTATCGTTGCGCATCACGGAGAACTGGAATACGGTTCCCCGAAGAAACCGGCACTTGCCGAGGCGATGGCTCTGAATCTTGCCGACAATGCAGATGCGAAGATGCAGACCCTGACAGAGTTATTCAAAGATAAAAAAAGTAATGACTGGCTGGGATATAACCGCCTGTTTGAATCAAATATCAGAAAGACAGTTATTTAATGATGCAGAAGAATGAATTAGTAAAGGTTAAAATTGAAGATATCGGAGTCGGAGGAGAAGGCATCGGCAAGGTGGACGGGTATACACTGTTCATCAAAGATGCCATTATAGGGGATGTCGTAGAGGCAAAGGTTATGAAAGCCAAGAAGAATTACGGCTATGCCCGCCTGATGAATGTCCTGACTCCGTCGAAGGACCGCATAGAGGAAGTGGTCTGTCCGATGGCGCGAAAATGTGGTGGATGCCAGATACAGGAGATGAAGTACCCGGCACAGCTTGCATTTAAAGAATCTAAGGTACGCGGCAATCTGGAGCGGATCGGAGAAGTTCCGGGTGAACTTCTGGATCAGATCATGCATCCGGTTGTCGGCATGGACGAGGAAGGGATGCAGCCGTTCCGCTACCGTAATAAGGCACAGTTTCCGATTGGGACAGACAAAGACGGCAGAGTGACCGCCGGATTCTATGCCGGCAGAACACACAGCATTATCGGGAATACAGACTGTGTACTTGGTGTGGAAGTGAATGAAGAGATCTTGAACTGTATCCTGGATTTTATGGAAGAATTTGAAATTCCGGCATACGATGAAGTGAAACATAAGGGACTGGTGCGCCATGTGCTGCTCCGTTACGGATTTAAAACGGATGAGATCATGGTGTGTTTGGTCATCAATGGAAAGACCATTCCGCACTGCCATGATCTGGTCGGACGTCTCCGACAGATTCCGGGCATGACAAGCATCACACTCAGCTCGAATACGGCGAAGACGAATGTGATCATGGGCGATACGATCCGCCTTTTGTGGGGGCAGGAGTTCATCACAGACTATATCGGTGAGATCAAGTATCAGATTTCCCCTCTGTCATTTTACCAGGTGAATCCGGTCCAGACAGAGAAGTTATACGGACTGGCACTGGACTATGCAGGTCTTACAGGCAATGAGACAGTGTGGGATCTGTACTGCGGAATCGGAACCATTTCCCTGTTCCTTGCGAAGAAAGCAAAGCAGGTATACGGTGTAGAGATCGTACCGCAGGCCATTGACGATGCAAGGAATAATGCGAAGATCAATGATATTACGAATGCGGAATTCTATGTAGGCAAGGCAGAAGAAGTTCTGCCGGAATATTATAAAGAATATGAAAAGACACATAACGGAGAGACGGCGCACGCTGATGTAATCGTGGTCGATCCGCCGAGAAAGGGCTGTGAGGAATCCCTGCTTCAGACGATCGTGAATATGCAGCCGGAGAAAGTTGTGTATGTAAGCTGCGACAGTGCAACGCTTGCGCGGGATGTGAAGTTCTTAAGAGCAAAGGGATATGAACTTAAGGATGTGACGCCGGTGGATCAGTTTCCGCATACGGTGCACGTGGAAACTGTGTGCTTATTATCACGGAAATAGGCGGTTTTATAGGTGTGGTTCAGTCTATTTGCCACCCATTTGCCACCGCAATTTTTAAAATCATTACTGAACAAAGAAAAGGGAGTGAACACGCTGAACAATCAGCGGATTCACTCCCAATATTTTTATTTATGACGTTTTTGCTTGTGTGATTTTTTCAAAGAGATCAACAGAACGTTCAGCCATTTTTTCTGTATCATGCACATAGGTCTGCAATGTAGTTTCTATATTGGTGTGTCCTAATCGTGTCTGAACATTCTTAACATCAGCACCGGATTCAATTAACAGTGTTGCGTGGGTGTGCCTTAAGCTGTGATAATCAAATGCAAGATGCATTTCATGGTGTATAACCCTACTGCAATACTTAAATGAATCAGTAGAAGTATACTGACCGTTTTCATCAATACACACCAATCTGATACGCTGTAGTGGACTTTCAACACATTTTTGAATAGGTACAACCCTGATCATGTCATTACCTTTTTCATCAGTTTCAATCTTTTTAACATGAATCGTGTAATATTCCCCATACTTCATTTCATTCTTGAGTTGTTCAGCTTTTTCCTTTTTCAATGCCTGATATAGTGTTTCACCAAAAGGGACTTCACGAACAGAAGTAAATGTTTTTGGTGTAGTAAAGTACCAAGATGAACGCTGTTCTTTCTTACCTTTCTTTTCAACAACCTTTCTTACATCTGCCCCAAAGTTACGTTTTACAATCTGCTTATTTACAGATATTTTTCTTTTATCAAAATCAATATCATCCCAAGTAAGACCAAAGGTTTCTGATATTCGTAAGCCTGTATAAAATCCGATCATTAAAGGTATATAGTACCGGGTGTTTTGAAATCTGTCACGAATCTTACACCATTCATCTAACGTCAGTACAATTCGTTCACGTGGTTTTCTTTCAACCTTTGGAAATTTCACATACTGCATGGGGTTAGACTGTAAATAGTGCATTGGCTCAACTGCATAATTCAGTGCTGCACTGAATACAGACAAAATACCAACTAAATGACTTTTTGAATTACCGTTCATTTTTAATTCAACAGCGTACTCCTGTAATACTGCCGGGGTGATTGCTTTTAGTCGGTATACACCGAACTTTGGAATTAAATGCCCTTGAATGATTCTTAAATACCCTACTTGGGTATTATATTTAAGGTTGGTCTTACAGTACAGATCAAACCACTGATTCAGGTAATCAGCAACCGTTATTTCTGTCGGTTCAAATACAGTCCCGGCATTATTGTATTCATTCATGGCAGCGGTCAATGCCTGTTCAGCTTCTTTCTTTGTTCTGAATCCACCCTTTTCTTTTTTCTTTCTTTTACCGTCAATTTTTCCAAGGTCGAAATAATATGACCATGTTGTACCTCTTTTTCTTACTCCACCTTGCATAAATAGCACTTCCTTTCATTGAAACCATAAGGAATGAATGCTATAATGGTTTTTGCATAGTCCAAATCATTTCATTCCTTTGGTTTGGTTTTGCTGACCCTGACCGCTGCAACGGTTGGGGTCGTTTTTTTTTTTTTCGAGTATCTGTTAAGTAACTGTTGGTAACTGTTTGAGTATCTGTTAAAATGCAGTATTTTCAACATTGTAACTATTGGTAGCTGTTGAAAGTAAATTCTTTGTATTACAAAAAAAGTTATATAGTTAAGAGTAAAAATTAAAAAAAAAAGTAAAAATATAAGTATATAGAATTAACCGCTACCAGTTACCAACAGTTACCGTAAAACCACAATTAAACTGTTATCTTATATGATCTACCAGACTTTTCTTTTTTGATTTTCCCGGTTTCACCCCATTCATACAAAAGTGACTGAATTTCAAGTTTTGCAATAGGGTTAAAATGTTTATATACATCCGATTGTAGAATACCATTGTTATCATTAAGAAAATCCATCAAATCACTTGGAAGTGTAGAAAGTAACTTTTGTTTGAGTTCATACTCTTTTTGCATTTCAACCCACTTTGTTGATAAATCTTCTAATTCTTCTTTACGTATGTTGAAATATTCATCCTTTATCAGTATCGTATTACACCAACATTTGAAAGTTTCACCTTTAGATGAACACAGTTTTTTGACATCTTCCATGTAACGAACAAATGACTTTAAAGCAGAATATAATTCTTTTGGTGATTTATTTCTTGCATCAATCCAGTTGTTCATAAAGTACGAAAATTCTTTTTCTATCGGTTCGATAAATTCTTTATTGTGTGCAACCCAACCAAAAGGAAGATCAGCATCATCTTTATCAATTTCATCAGTGGCATCTAAATCATCCCATTCAATGTGAATTGATAAAGCGTCACTTGGTTGTTCAACTTTCTGTTTCTTTTTAAATAAATCTAAAAACCCCATTCTACACATCCTTTCTAAAATTCACATAGATTATATTTCTTATGCGTTTCTTGATTCTTTTTTCACAGAGTATTTATCCTGTGAACTAAATTGTTGAATAATGTTAAAAATCATCTGTTGATCTGATTGATCTAATTTAGAAAACAATTGAATCACATTGAGTGCGTCTTTTCCATAACTCTGTTCAATTAGTTTTTCGGATTTAGCCTTATCATGAAGATGTGTCGAATTTCCTATTAGGTCACACGCTGATACACCTAGAGCAGTTGCAAGTTGTTTTAACTGTGAAGCTGATACATCATTTACACCCTTTTCGATTTTTGAAATTGTAGAACGGGAATTTTCGGAATCATACCCACATTTGTTTGCAAGTTCAGCTTGTGTTAAATGCAACTCTTTTCTTAATCTACGTACATTTTGACCGAGCGTTTTTAAATATGTGTCTTTATCTGTCATTGTAATATCACTCCTTTCTTTTTTTTATTTTACTATCATATAGATTGAAAATCAACTTTTTTTAAGTTTTTAATAAATAATAGTTGACATTTAATCCACAAAAGTTTATAGTATGAAATGTGGACGGACAATCCACAAACAACAGAACAAAGCAAGCAGGAAAGATCGGGTGAAGCGATAGGGCTACACACAAGTAACATGGTAGTTAGGCTGTGAGAATGACAGACAGAGTGTGTGAAGAATAAACATGACCCGGCAAAACAGTTGAAGAAAGTAGGAACTGTAGGACAAGAAAGCAAAGTGATTTGTACTAATTGAAGAAAACATTTCAGCACTAGCCGATAGTGACTTTACTCCTTAACCAAGAAGCAGTTAAACGGAAGAATCAACAAGCGAGAGGACACAGTACTTTGTTTTTGAATCCGTTCCCGGTTACTCACCCCATCCATGATGACCGGGAACGAATATAAGAACCTGTTGCAGCAGGTAAAACCAAAGGGATGAAAGGAAGGCTTGGACTATGAAATTAAATAAAGAAAAATTCTTAAAATCAGAACTTGGCGGAAATTTACAGGAATGTGTGACCGCTTGGGATCACTGGTTGACAGAACTTAGAAAATTTAACATTGATACCGTTGGTCAGAAATATAGAGAAACAAGAAAAGCTGCTGATTGGTGTCAGGCACAGTTTGAAGTATTTCAGACAGTAATGCGTCAGTTTTACAATATAGAATATCATTTCAGTAGAACAGATGAATATTTTGGTGTATGTACGGAAGATGAAACTGATTGGCTGTTTAAGGTAGAAAGGACGGTTTAAGTATGAATAAGGTAAGAAGAAAAAGATTGTCGGAAGCGTTAGAGTTGATCAGTCAGGCAAAGGATATTTTAGAAGAAGTCAAAGACGAAGAACAGGAAGCCTTTGATAATCTTCCTGAAAGTTTCCAATACGGTGAGCGTGGTGATCAGATGCAGGAATACATTGATAGTATTGATGAAGCGTATTCAAATTTAGAGGAAGTAGAAGATACAATTTCAGAAATATAAGCCGAAACGGTCAGCAATGACCGTCTGCCGGAAATGACCACCCGGTACTGATGATGGTAGGTCAAAAATAAGATAGCAGTTCTTTTATAAGTGTTGTCTGTTATGTGATGGTTAACAGGTTTTGTTCAGTTTTAATGTGAAACTGTTCAGCGGTTCATAGAAACACGCTATAAAAATTCTATAGCAGGACAGCAAGTTTACAGATTTTAGTGTGAAATCTGATAAGGGTTTCTTGGTGTGTGATTCTCTGAAAAATAAAACCACCCCATAACAGGCAACATTTATAAAAGGGCTGCTAATCAGAAAGGAAGGTTGCAAAAATGAAGAAAGTAGTTGCAGGTTGTATTGATCTGATGCTTGAATTTGCGTCTGTCACAGAACTGGATAAGTACATTGCTACTATTGAAGCCAAGAAACAGGCATATACTATTGTGGAACGTAAAGAGTTACCCGGTGATAGAGTCATGATTAGAATACACAGACAGTACAATAAAAGCCCATTCCCAGCAACAGAAGGTGGTGAGAAATGATGATAAACACAACACTGTTAAGACAGAAAATTGATGAATCCGGGTATAAGCTGACATACTTAGCTGAAAAATGTGGTTTAACTTATTACGGATTGATGAAGAAAGTCAACAATGAAACAGAGTTCAAAGTGTCTGAAATTATGAGATTAAAAGAACTTTTGAATTTGACAGATGAGGACGTGACAGATATTTTTTTTACTTAAAAAGTGGATTATAAATCCACATAAAAGGAGTGAAACAAGATGACATTCAGTGAAAAGTTAAAACAGGCTATGCAAGAATTACACCTGAATCAACGTCAGGTGTGCGGTATGACTGGAAAAAGTAAAGGGTCTGTCAGTCAGTACCTTTCAGGTAAACAGATACCGTCAGAAGATGTTCAGAGTGCTATTGCAGTAGCACTTGGACTTGAATCAGATTACTTTTCAAAATCTGATGAACAGGTGGTTGTACTTCCAACTGCTGAATTAAGAAATGGGGTAATTCCCCGGTTAGATGTGGAAAAGGCTGCAAAGCTGTTACAAATGAATCACAACACAGTTCGTAAGGGTTTACAGCAAGGGGTTTTCCCTTGGGGTTACGGTATCCATACATCTGATAACAGATGGGTGTACTTCATCAACGCAAAACGTTTTGCAGAGATAGAGGGAGTCAAAGTGTAATGCCGAAAATTCAGTATAAAGAAATCAATTTCAGAGGTAAAAGCCTTGAATTGATTAACTTGGTAAATCAGGTAATCAATGAATATAAAAATCAGGGATATGAGTTGACACTTAGACAGACTTACTATCAGTTGGTTGCACGTGGTTATATACCGAACAATGAAAGAAGTTATAAAAATATAGGCAATCTTATCAACGATGGTAGACTGGCAGGTTTGATTGACTGGTACAGCATTGTTGATAGAACGAGAAACTTAAGAGGAAACAGTCATTGGGGCAAACCGGAAGATGTTATTGCATCAGCAAGATACAGTTATCTGTTGAATAAGTGGGATGGTCAACCAAACTATGTTGAAGTGTGGGTTGAAAAAGATGCACTTGTTGATATTGTCGGTCAGGCTTGTATACCACTTGATACACCTTATTTTTCATGTAGAGGTTATACATCACAGTCAGAAATGTGGTCAGCAGCACAACGATTTATAGATCAGAGTTACAGGGATAATCGTTACATTATACATCTTGGAGATCATGACCCAAGCGGTATTGATATGACAAGGGATATTCAGGAACGCTTGCGGATGTTCGGTGCAGATGTGTATGTGAAGCGTGTAGCACTGACCATGAATCAGATTGAAACATACAACCCACCACCGAACCCGGCAAAACTTTCTGATTCACGATGTGGGAAATACATTGATGAATACGGTGATGAATCATGGGAACTTGATGCACTTGAACCAAGTGTGATCACAAATCTTATCACAAATGAGGTTACCGCTTTTAGGGATGATGAAATTTATCAGGCGGTATGTGATTTAGAAAAACGTGGAAAAGAAGAACTTAAAATGATTGAACGTAACTACGATAGAGCAGTTGCATTTTTAGAAAGTGAGGTTTAATAACATGAAAAAATTTGAATTTACAGGAGAAACCAAGACAATAAGTTTATTTTTTAGAACAGCTACACTTCACAGAATCAGAGCGGTAGCAGAATTTGGTCTTGTCAAAATTGGTGATCTTGGCGGTTGGATTGAGAAAGAAGAAAACCTTTCACATGAAGGAAAGGCTTGGGTTTGTGGCAATGCCGAGGTTTGTGGCAATGCCAAGGTTTGGGGTGATGCCGAGGTTTGTGGCAATGCCAAGGTTTGGGGTGATGCCAAGGTTTGTGGCAATGCCAAGGTTTGTGGCAATGCCGAGGTTTGGGGCAATGCCAAGGTTTGTGGCAATGCCAAGGTCTTTTCTGCAAGTCATGTGTTAGTGATCGGTGCTATTGGTAGCCGGGACGATTTCACAACATTCTTTAGAGATAAAGACAATGAAATTACTGTCAAGTGTGGTTGCTTCCTTGGTAAGATTGATAAATTTCTTGAAAAGGTCACACAGACACATGGTGATTCTAAGTATGCATTAGTTTACAGAGCAGCAGTTGAGGTCGCAAGATTACAGATTGACCTTTTAGGTGAAGCACCAAAGGACGCTGATGAATAATGAATGATCTTCAATTCATGCCCCATCAGGAAGAAGTGCTGAACCTGACTGATGATAAAAACAGGTGCGCTTATTACTTAGATATGGGACTTGGTAAAACTTTTGTAGGTGCTGAAAAAATGTATTTGCTGAACAATACTGTAAATTTGATTGTATGCCAAAAATCAAAAATTGATGATTGGGTTGATCACATGAAAACGTATTACCCTGAATACAGGGTTATGGACTTGACCAAGAAAAGTGAAGGTGTGAACTTCCGTACACTGGTTGAAACCAAAGACCTGTATGATCAGAACATTCAGATTGTTGGTGTAATCAATTATGATTTGGTATTCAGACGTAAGTATATAGCCCATATAACCGACTTTACATTGTTACTTGATGAATCAAGCCTTATATGCAATGAAAACGCTAAACGGTCAAAATTCATATTGAAGTTACAACCGGAAAGCGTGATCTTGCTGTCAGGTACACCAACAGCAGGAAAGTATGAACGGTTGTGGTCACAGCTTAAGTTGTTGGGTTGGGATATTAACAAGAAAGCCTTTTATGCTTCCTATGTTCAGACAGAATGGATTGAAAATGGTGATGGATACAAGAAAGAAGTAATCACAGGATATAAGCACGTTGAGCATTTAAAGAAAAGACTTACACAGTTTGGTGCAGTGTTCATGAAAACAGAAGAAGTGATTGAACTGCCTGAACAGACTGAACAGAAAATTTTCTTGAAGATCACAAATGAATATAAGTTTTTCATCAAACACAATTACTTGGAACTTGATACAAGGAACTTAGTCAGATTCAAAGATGATTCAGATTTTGAAGGTGAAGATGTGACACCAAGGGTTGAGTTGATCGGTGATAATAGCCTGACCAAAACATTATATTGCAGACAGTTGTGCGGTCAATGGCATAAGGAAAAACTGGAAGCATTCAGGGACTTACTGGAATCAACTGAAGATCGGTTGATTGTGTTTTATAACTTCAATGAAGAACTGACAAGACTTAGAAAAATATGTGAATCACTCAACAGGGAAGTCAGTTTTGTAAATGGTTCAGGACGTTCAATGTATGCATATGAATGTGTAGATAACAGTGTCACGTTTGTTCAGTATCAAGCCGGAGCAATGGGTGGTAACTATCAGAAAGCAAATAAGATTGTGTATTTTACACTGCCACTTGGAAAAGGGTCTTGTGATCTTTGGGAACAATCAAAGAAACGTATACACAGAATCGGTCAGAACAGACCATGTTTCTACTATTACCTACTGGTAAAGGGAAGTTTTGAAGAAAGGAATCTTTCAGCATTGCAGGAAGGAAAGGAACTAACTGATGAATTGTTCACATAATTGTATGATGTGCCGGGTATGGAAGTACATCAAAAAACATTTTAAGAATTTTGTTATTAAGACAATTATCTCTTTTAACCTGTTAAGTATTATGTACTGGATTGTATACATTGATTACATCATATCATGGCAACCATATGCAATTATGGCATTCAATCTTTTGGTACTGTCACTGATCGGATATGCAAATAAAGACAATGGAGTTGATTTTTTTATAGCAGCAGAAAAGAATTTTGAAAACAGGGTTAAAAAATACCTTGAGGAATATGGTTGTTGGTGGCTCAAATACTGGGGTGGTGCAGCTTACACAAAAAGCGGTATTCCTGATTTACTGGTAAGTTCAGACGGTTGTTTTCTTGGTATTGAAGTCAAGGCAGACAACGGTGAACCGTCACTGATACAGCTTTATCACTTAAGGAAAATAAGAGAATCCGGGGGATATGGTATTTTACTATTTCCAAAGGACTTTGAAGAGTTCAAAGCATTCAATGAACACAAAACAAAATCTAACGCTTGGTATCTTTCCAATATTGAAGAACAGAAGCGGTGGAAAATAAAGTTAGAAGAAAAGGAGATTTAACAATGACAAGAGAAAAACAGATTGAGTATTTCAAAGGTTGTCTGATGGCAACAGGTCGTGAGGGTATAGAAGATTTACTTGACTTCATCGAAGAACTTGGTTTTTATGATGCCCCTGCATCTGGTGGAAATCACTGCTGTAAAGATGGTGGACTGTTAGAGCATACAGTGAACGTCATGCAGTACGCTGAAAAGATCGGTCTTACACTGCTTGGAAGTGAAGCATATAACAAGATTCACAGCAGCGTGATCATTGCATCAGCATTACACGACCTTGGTAAGTGTGGACGTTATGGAAGTCCTTATTATGTTGAAAACATGGTGCAGGATGGTAGACCGACCAAAAAAAATCCTGAACAGAAGTATAAGAGATCAGAAAGTAAACCGTACAAGATCAGTTCTGATTTGTGCCATATTGACCACCCTTTAAGATCGGTTGAACTGGCAGCACGTTACATTGATCTGACAGAGGAAGAAGAACACGCTATTTTCTATCATGATGGTGCTTATGGTAGTCTTGCGTATGATCTGAAAGGTCATGAAGAACCATTGCAGGTGATCATTCATTTTGCAGATTTTTGGTCAGCACAGTTTCTTGAGGTCGGAAAACTTGACAGATTCAATGATCAGGTGAAGCCGGAAGAAACAACCGATGAAGTAAAAGAGGAAGGTGAAAATAATGAAGAAGAATAAAAACAGTTATGAGGAAGTTCTTGAAGCAGAAGTTGCAAAGCTGAAAGAAGAAAATAGACATTTGAAAGACGAGCGTGATGAACTGAAATATATGCTGAATGATATGTATAGTGTTGTTGATGCTGCAAATGATGACTTTTTCAGTGAAATGTCAAGATTGTGCGGTTGTATTGAAATCGAAGGTACAAGAATCACAGCAGCATATCAGGATTTAGTAGGAATCCTGTTGGCAAACGGTTATACAGTAGAGGTTACACCACTGCATAATAATACAAGATTACAGGTTGTTATCAAAGAAAGTGAGGATGAAATCAATGAGTAGTGCAAAGAAACACAAACAGAGAAGTCACAGAAGTTACAGAAACAGTGTTGCAACAGCTGAACATTTTCAGAACAGACAGATTTTGAAGGTGTCACAGCAGAAAGCAATGAAAGAAAAGAGCAATCTTTTTACTAAGTTAATGGGCTTATTTAAGAAAGGGGATAAATAATCATGGCACAGAAAGTTTTAATTATGGGTGAATCCGGTACAGGTAAAAGTACAAGCCTTAGAAATTGTGACCCGGCAACAACAGCTGTTATCAATCCAGTAGGTAAACCGTTACCGTTCAAGAATCACTTTGAAATGCTGAACAATGAAACAGATGCAAGAAAAATTGTGAAGTACATGAAAGAACAGTGTACAGCAGGTAAGAAGCTGTTGGTGGTTGATGACTTCCAGTATATTCTTGCAGTACCGTACATGAACCGTATCAAAGAAACCGGGTGGGACAAGTACAATGATTTTGGTGCGAACTACTTTGAAATCATTGATTGTTGCAAAGACTTACCTGATGATGTTGTAGTCGTTTATATGACCCATTTGGAAACTTTAGATAACGGTCTTACAACTGTTAAGTTAATTGGTAAACTGTTGCGTGAGAAGATCACCATTGAAGGACTGTTTACCGTTGTACTTAGAACTGGTGTGAATGAAGCCAAGTATTATTTCTACACACAGAACAGCGGAAAAGATACAGTAAAATCACCACTTGGAATGTTCACTGCATATGCTATTGACAATGATCTGAATTATGTTGTTGATAAGATCAGAAATTATTATGAACTTGGTGATTACAAGTCAGATGATGAAATGAATGCTGCTGATCAGGCGGTTGCATCTAATCTTAAAAAACCTGACAGCAAAGGCAGAAGAACAAGAGGTAAAAAAGCTGAATCTGCAACACCAACCGATGCACCGGAAGAAAAGACTGGAAGAACACGCAAGAGTAGAGCAGAAGTTCAGGCAGAAAATGAACAGAAGATTGCTGACCACATGGATGAAGTTGATAAGGCTATTGATCAGGCTTTTCCGGGACAGGAAAAAGTACCGTTTGATGAAGCAATGGATGTTGCAGATAAAGTACCGAAACCGGATTTACAGAAACCACCAAGAAGAACACGTAAGGAAAGAAATGCTGAAAAGTCTGAACCTGTTCAGGACGGTACAACGAACACTGATTCTGAATCTGTCACACTGGAAGCAGATGCTTATTTCTATGTTCCGGCTGATGATAACTATGTGATGAAACATGAGGGTGATACGGTTGACCTGATTGTTGACGGTGTTGAGGTTATGAAGGTAATCACAAGAGAAGAATTTAATGCAGGAATCAAAAGACTTGCACAGGAAAACAACCCTGTACCTGCTGATGCACAGACTCCTGCTGAACCTTTAGATGGTGCCATGAACCCACCTGAACAGCATGTCAGAGGTCAAAGACGAAGAAGAACAAGATCATGATTGCATTAAATATTTTTCTTGCAGTTATGGCAGCATTCTTTGGATTCGGTTCAGTGGGTGACAGGATTAAGGAAAATAGAGATAATTACACAAGGGTTTGTATTGCTTGTATCATAGCAATTATAATCATAAATTTATTTTAAGAAAGGTTAAAATGGTGAAAAAAATTATGGCAGTAGATTTTAGTGCATTCGATGAACAGGTTGATCTTAACGCATTACAGAAAGAGGTTCAGGAAGCAGACGATTCACAGTTTGAAGATGTACCGGATGGAGATTATGACGTAAGTTTTGATAAAATGGAGATCAAACCAACAAAGAAAGGTGACAAGCTGATGTTTTCCGTACAGTGCAGCATCTTGGAAGGTAATCAGAAAGGTAGAAAGATTTTCTTCAACCGTACTATTTCCGGCAACACTTCACAGAAGTGGACTAACGGAATGGCAATCAAATCTGTTTGCACATGGCTTGATAAACTTGAAACAGATACAGTACCGGAATTTATCAACTACAGTGATTTTGCTGATTGCGTACTTGATATTTTTCAGGAAGTACAGGGTAAAGTTGGTGCAGCAGTTACCTATAAGGCTGATGACTTCAATCCAATCACGATCAACGAAGCGTTTGATATGTAAAAATTTTACCTAAATTGTGGATTTAAAATCCACGCAAAAGATGAGTAATACAAAAACAGCGGTGTGTAAAACGCACACCGCTGTTCAAAAAGTGGGTGATTTAGTAAATGATATTCTACGATTTTGAGGTTTTTGAAAAGGATTGGCTTGCTGTATTCATTGATGTGACGAATAAAAAAGAACACGTGATAATCAATAGCCCTGATAAGCTAAAAGCCTTATATGAAGCAAATAGAAAAGATATATGGGTAGGATTTAATAACCGTCACTATGATCAGTACATCATGAAAGGTATTCTGCTTGGTATGAATCCTAAAAAAATCAACGATTGGATTATCGTTGATAATAAAGAAGGTTGGCAATATTCAAGAGCATTCAATAAATTACCCATGATCAACTATGATGTAATGCCAAGCAACGATGAAACCATGAAAACAGTCGGATTGAAAACAATGGAAGGTTTTCTTGGTTCAAATATTAAAGAAACAGATGTTGATTTCCGTATCAAAAGGAAACTGACACAGGAAGAAATAGAACAGACGGTTAAATACTGTAGGCATGACGTAGAACAGACAATCAAGGTATTTCTTGAAAAGGTCAGTGAGTTCAATGCAGTTCATGGAATTATACAGGCATTCCCAAAAGAAACGTCACTGTATGACATTGGTGACAGTGAAGCCCGGATAACAGCAAAGGTTCTTGGGTGTTCAAAAACTCATTTTAGTGATGAATTTGATTTCTTCTTTCTGCCATGCCTGAAATTGAAAAAATATAAATATGTTCAGGAATGGTTTGCAGAGAAAAGAAAAGAAGCCCTTGAAATGGGGTTACAGGATTTTGACAAGAAAGATAAAAAGACTTGGTATAAGTCACAGAACTTTGAAACGATTGTTGCAGGAATACCGCACACATTTGGTTTTGGCGGTCTGCATGGTGCATCTGATAAGCCGATACATCGGAAAGGTCAGATTCTTCATGTAGACGTAAATAATTACTATCCGTCAATGCTGATTGCATGGGGACTTGTAACAAGGGCAGCAACCAATAACAACTTCAAACTGGTGTATGACACAAGAAAAGCTATGAAAAAGAAACAGGTTGCAGCAGCTAAAGTCGGAAGAAAGGCAGAAGCAAAGCAATGGAAAAAAGCACAGTTGCCATATAAGAAGATGCTGAATGCACTTTCAGGGGCAATGAAAGATGAAACCAATGCTGCATACGATCCACGTAATAACAACTGTATGTGTATCAACGGTCAGTTGATGTTGCTTGATCTGATTGAGCATTTGGAAGTAGTGCCGGGACTTGAACTGATTCAGTCAAACACTGATGGTCTGATCATTTGGATTCCTGACACTGATGAAGCCTTTGAAATGGTTGATGATATTTGTTGGGAGTGGGAACAGCGTTGTTCAACTGAACAATGTTCAATCTTGCTTGAACTTGACAATATATCAGAAATCTATCAGAAGGACGTAAACAATTACCTTTGGATTGGTACTGATGGCAGTGTTGAAAGAATTGGTGCTTACGTCAAAGAACTTTCTGCTATTGATAATGACTTACCAATACTGAATAAAGCGTTGGTTGACTACATGGTGAAAAAGATACCTGTTGAACAGACAATCAATCAGTGTAATGACTTGATTATGTTCCAAAAAATAGTGAAGCTGTCAAACAATTATAACTGGGTTGAGCATGAACAGGGAACTGGTCAGATCATTAAGACAACAAAACACCGGGACGGTACACGAACAGAAGTGTGGTCATATCCTACCACACAAAAATATACTTATAAATCTTATCGTGTGTTTGCTTCCAATCGTGTTACAGACGGTAGGTTGTTAAGACGTAAGGTTGTAAAACCAAAGGGTGAAAAATTTGGAAACACACCTGATCACAGTTTCATTTATAACGATTCTGTAATTGGGGTTAAAGTACCACCGGAATTAGATAAGCAGTGGTACATAGATTTAGCAAGAAAAAGACTGAAACAATTTGGTATTGCAGCATAATACCGGAAAGGTGGGAACATGACAGACATTACAATCAAATATGATCATGGTCAGATGCTTATTCATCTTGAAGAATTTCTTTCATGTAGAAGTATCTTAAAGGTTCGTAAGCTGATTAAGTTAATCAATCGAAGTGATAACCCTGACATTGTGAATCAGATCAAAGATCACATTCAGTACAGAATGGAAGGGTTGGACAATATTACAATGATTACCGAAAACAGGATTGATCGGAATAAGGAAGAAGTGAAAGATGCTGAAATGAACGTGCAGCACTGGTTATATTTGCGGTCACAGCATAAGAAAGGTAGTAACGGTTACAAGCATTACATGACAAATGTGAAAGAAAGCCGGGACACATTGAAAGAGAAAAAGGCAGATTTGAGATCAGCCGAAAAGGAATATAAGGACAGCATCAGGGACAAAGAATTTTTCAGTAAATTGCTGTCAGAAGTATTTAGTTAAAGGATGGTGAAACAGGATGTTGTACAAAGGGTACATAAAGACAAAAGGCAAGAAAGCAATCGAAGCATTCAAAGACCGGACAAAATACCGCACTTATGACGAAGTAAAGAATCTTGAAGGGTTCGGTGGCGTTCTTGCTGATGATACCGTCCTGATAGATATTGACGATGCTGAACAGTCTGAAATTTTAATGAACATTGTGGAAGAATATCAGCTTGATTGCCGGGTGTATTGTACAAGCAGGGGCAGACATTTTTTATTTAAGAATCACAGTATTACAAGGAATAGGACACACGTACCGCTTGCGGTTGGTCTGACCGCAGATATAAAACTTGGTACACGTTCATCATATGAAGTAATCAAGATTGATGGTGAAGAACGCTTTATTGAGTGGGACATTGAAGAAGGTGGAACATATCAGGAAGTTCCAAAATGGTTGTTCCCGGTTCGTACAGCGGTTGACTTTCTTGATATGGATGCAGGTGACGGACGCAATCAGGCATTATTCAATTATATCCTGACACTTACATCAAATGATTTTAGTGTTGATGATACAAGAGAATGTATCAGGATTCTGAACAGATTTGTTCTGAAAGAGCCGTTATCTGATGATGAACTGGAAGCGATTCTTAGGGATGAAGCATTTCAAAAACCTGTATTCTTTTGTGATAAGACATTCCTGTTTGACCGTTTTGCAACATGGCTTAAGAACAATGAAAATGTAGTCAGTATAAGTAATCAGTTACATATCTATCAAGATGGGATTTATCAGGTTGGGTACAAGGCTATTGAAACAGCTATGATCAATCAGATACCTAACCTGAAAAAGACACAGCGAAGAGAAGTATTAGAGTATATGGAACTTATAGCTGATGAAAAAGCACAGGCAGATGCACGTTATATAGCATTCAGGAACGGTGTGTTGGATATTGTGACCGGACAGATGCAACCATTCAGCCCTGATTTGGTTATTACCAATCAAATACCTTGGGACTATAACCCGGAAGCCTACAGTGAACTTGCTGATGATACACTGAACAAATTAGCTTGCGGTGATCAACCGATCAGGGCATTACTGGAAGAGTGCATTGGCTATTGCTTTTACCGCAGGAATGAACTTGGTAAGGCATTCATCATGACAGGTGACAAGTCCAATGGTAAGAGTACATTCCTTGATTGTGTCAAAGCAATTCTTGGTGATGGGAATATATCAGCACTTGACCTTAAGGAATTAGGGGACAGGTTCAGCACATCAATGATGTTCGGAAAACTGGCAAATATCGGTGATGACATTGGTGATGACTTCCTGCAAGGTTCACAGGTAGCAACATTCAAGAAAGTAGTTACAGGTAACAGAATCAAAGCAGAAAGAAAAGGGCAAGACCCTTTTGAGTTTAACCCTTATGTGAAGCTGCTGTTTTCAGCAAATGATATACCAAGAATGAAAGATAAGACAGGGGCAGTTCTTAGACGTTTGGTGATTATTCCATTCAACGCAAGATTTACAAAGTATTTACCAAGTGGTGAGATTGACCCGGATTACAACCCTTATATCAAGTATCAGTTAGTTGAACAAAGTTCAGTCGAGTATCTGATCAGGGTAGGTGTGGAAGGACTGAAAAGAATCATTGAAAACAATGAGTTTACCAAGTCTGAAAAAGTAACTGAACAGATTGATGAATATGAAAACGAAAATAACCCAATCAAGGCATTTATTGGTGAATGTGGTGTTGAAATGATCGAAAACGAACCAACCGCAGATGTTTATAAACGGTATCAGGTATTCTGTGCTGAAAATATGATGCAGCCAATGGCACATACAACATTTAGTAAGCAGATCAATAAACGATTGGGGTTTTCGGTTATACAAAAAAAGATTGATAAGAAAAATTATAAAATATTTGTGAAAGGATAAATGTGACGGTATGGAAAAGTTAGTATTAACAGGTACAGTTTGTTTTTGCGTTGGTCTTACGGTTGGGTTAATCCTTGGTGCTGTAGTAATGGCATTAGCTGTTGCAGCTAAAAAGTACAAACCGGAGACGGAAGAAATTGATGATTGTTGGGGTTGTTTCGGTGCTGCAATGGGTGATTGCGATCACTGCCCGGTAAAGGACGGTGACGATGAATGAGTGCATTATGGTTTGGGTTCATACTTTATTGTGGTTTTCATGGTGCTGAAATAACAGATTTGAATATGCTTATGGTAGCAGTATTTTATGTTGGTGACTGCATACTGATGAAAACAGTCAGAAAGGAAAATGATAATGAAAAATGATTTAAAAGTAGGGGATTTTATTCAGTGCTATAGTATGAAAGACTTGGTTGACCGTCACACTGAACTGACAAAACTTGGGTATAAACTTAGTCTTTGCTATGAAAAGACGGTAAAAAGGACTTTTTACTTGCAAGTATTTGATGTACCAAAGCAGTGTTCACTACCTTTGAACTTTGCTGAACATATAATGAACAGATTCATGGAAAGGATATAAAAGATTATGACCTATAGAAATAATGAAGGATATGTTGACCCAACAGCAGGTGCAGCAATGGCAACGGTCAAGCGTGAAGAAAATGCAGAACTAAATGACCGTAACCACAGACTGATTCAAGTGATCAGGAACATTGTTGACATTGCCGGGTTTGAAATTGTTGGAAGGGTGACATTGAAACATAAGAAATCAGGTAAGGTGTTTCATTAGTTCGATGTACCAATCAGTACTGTGGTGGTAGTGGTTACGGTAACTGCTAAGTAGCGGTTAGTGGTAGCTGTTAAAATCCTTTATTTATGCGGTTGGTAGCTGTAGTAACTGTTAAAGGTAAATTATTTATTATTTATTATTATTTTATTATAAAAATAATATTGTGTAAAAGTAAGTAATAAAAATAAATATATAGAATAGAGTGACAGTTTTAACCGTTACTAACTGTTAGCAAAACGCTCGAAAGACTTGATTTTACTATATTTTTGAGGGTAGCGGTTGAAAAAATGTAAACAGTTACCAAACAGTTACTAACCGATACCTT
>OLRJ01000835.1_pt1 | contig 29023 bp, 29 predicted proteins | sample 1672741 | NCBI WGS metagenome assembly OLRJ01 (sample SAMEA3136719, study PRJEB25190) | human gut metagenome | biome: human gut; feature: human-associated habitat; material: faeces | place: Austria | collected 2013
CATAGCGGGTGGGTTTAGATGCGGCGCTGCGCGCCGCACAGGCTAAAGCCTTACACAAAACCCCTGCGAGCGCCTGCTCACAGGGGTCATAAAAGGGGCAGCTAAAACCTGTTGGTCAAAACAGGAAACGGATGCTACTCGAAGTACTTGGTGATGGCGTCGATCATGCCCTGTTGCGTGGTCTGCGCGAGGATGTCGGCCGTCTTCTCCTTGTCCATGAAGATGTTCATGAGGTTCTGCAGCACGGCAACCTGGCCGCCGTCACGCAGAACGCCCAGGTTGATGATGAGCTCGGCAGGAACCTCGTCGCCCATGCCCGCCATAGGCTGGAAGACGATCGGGGTCTTGGGCTTGATCACCGCGATATAGGGCTTCTCGATGAACTGAGGATCGGTGTGAGGAATGGCAATAGCAGCAGCCTCGGTGTGAAGACCAGTGGGATAGTTCTTCTCACGGGTGGAGATGCCGTCGTACCAGCCGTCATTGATGTTGCCACGCTTCTTGAGCTCGGCACCAAGCTTGGTGAAGAACTCGTCGGTGCTCTCGGCCTCCATATCGAAGAAAACCAGATCGGGGCTAAACAGCTCAGTATCCTTGCTTGCCATATTCTCTCTCCTGTCTTGTTGACATATGCGCTGTCTCAAAATGGGCAGCGAGACAGCTTAGCAAAATAGATGGTAGCACAGTCAACATCGTGCAAAAGTTGTACAGCAATTTACATACAAGTGTAACAAATGAACATGCCTGGCAAACACGTTATGAGAGTTTCTTGCATGCCCTCTCGCCAACAAAAAAGCTCCCCAACCAGTCCCTCGTATTTAAGAACAGGTTGAGAAGCTTGTATGGGTCAAGTCGATTGAGGCGACAAGCAAGAAACGCTATGCGGCGGGCACCGGATCGATAGCCACCTTGCCGTCGGCCAGCACATGAACGCGACCATCGGCGAGCATCTGCACGGCCTCAGGATAGAGCACGTGCTCGATATCGTGAATGTGAGACTCGAGCGTGTCGACGTCCCACTCTTCCTCGATGAGCAACGCGCGCTGAGCGATGATGGGGCCGCAGTCGTACACCTCGTTTGCAAAGTGAACGGTCACGCCCGTCACCTTGACGCCACGGTCGAACGCATCTTGAATGGCATGCGCGCCCACAAAGCTCGGCAGCAATGCCGGATGTAGGTTGACCACACGATTCTCAAACGCCCGAAGTATCGGGGTGCGGACCATGCGCATGTAGCCTGCCATCACCACATACTCCACGCCGCGCTCGAGCAGAGCGTCCACGATCTTTTGATCGGCAGCGACGGGGTCGGCATAATCCTCGCGGCTCATCACGAGCGTCTCGATGGAGGCTTCCTCCGCGCGCTTGATGCCATAGGCGTCCGCGCGACTCGAAACCACCAGCTCGATGCTGGCGTTAAGGCTGCCCTCGGCAATGCGGTCGATCAGGGCCTGAAGATTGGTGCCAGAGCCAGAGATAAGCACGCCGATTTTGAGCGGCTCGGCCACGGGAGTACCCGTCGGGCGCGTATAGGGAGCGGGACGGGAAACGTTCTTATCGCTCATCGGAGTATGTCACCTTGCCCGAACCCTCGACGCAGGTGCCCACGCGGAAGGGCTTCTCGCCCATGGCCTCAAGAGCGCGGACCGTTGCATCCTCGTCCTCGGCGGCCACGATAAAGCACAGGCCAACGCCCATGTTGAAGGTCTTGCACGCCTCGTTGGGGGCAAGCTCGGCATGCTCGGAAATATACGTGATGACGGGGGGCACGTCCCAGCCCATCTTGGATCCGTCGCGCTCGACCACGGCGTCGACATCTGCTGCCAGCGCGCGATTGAGGTTCTCGGTGATACCGCCGCCCGTAATGTGAGCGATGGCGTGCACGTTGGCGCCTCCGCGCAGCAGCTCGAGCACCGGCTTCACATAGATGCGAGTGGGTGCCAGCAGGGCATCTGCCAGCGAAAGGCCGCCCAGCTCCTCAAGCGGCTGCTCAAGCTCGGCGCGCTTGGCAGCCGCCTCGGGCGTGCCCGGCACGATGCCGTCGACGCCAATAACCTTGCGCACCAGCGAGTAGCCGTTGGAGTGAACGCCCGTGGAAGGCAGACCGATGATAACGTCGCCCGGACGGACGTTTGCCGGGTCGATCATCTTGGGGCGGTCGACAACGCCCACGGTAAAGCCGGCCAGATCATAATCGTCCGGACGCATGACGCCGGGATGCTCGGCCATCTCGCCGCCCACAAGCGCACAGCCCGCAAGCTTGCAGCCGTCGGCCACGCCCTTCACGATCTTTGCCATGTGCTCGGCCTCGATATGACCGATGGCCACGTAATCAAGGAAGAACAGCGGCTCGGCGCCAGAAGCGAGAATGTCGTTTACGCACATGGCAACAAGGTCTTGGCCCACCGTCTCGTGGCGGTCGAGCAGCTGCGCCAGCACGAGCTTGGTGCCCACGCCGTCGGTGCCCGAAATAAGAATCGGGTCTTCCATGTCCTTAAGGGCAGCAGCGGAGAACAGGCCGCCAAAGCCGCCAATACCGCCAATGACCTCAGGACGATTGGTCTCCTTGACCATCTGCTTGATAGCGTCGACCGCGCGACCGCCCTCGGCCGTATCGACGCCGGCGTCCTCGTACGTCACGTGCTTGGTATTCTCGCTCATCGGATTTCCTTTCGCGTGGAGCGGTTTGGTAACAAAAAGACACAGGCGCCAAGTCGCGGGCTGCCGCTCCTGGCGCCAAAAGGTGCATTATGCCTCGGGATGATTTTCTTCCCAGCTCTTATCCTTATCCTTCTCGACAATCGCATCGTCTGCAAAGCGCATGGGCTTGGTGAGGTTGCGCGGCTTGTAGCCTTCCATGAACTTGTCGCGGCCGAAGCTATCGGGAATAGCCACCGGATAGACTCCCGTAAAGCAGGCATCGCAGTAGCCGCCCTCCGGCATGCACTTGAGCAAGCCCTCAACCGAGAGGAACGCCAGGGAGTCGGCACCGATGAACTCGCAAATCTCGTCGACCGTCTTATTGGCGCTAATCAGCTGCTGCTGGACATCGGTGTCGATGCCATAGAAGCACGGCCAGATGACCTCAGGCGAGTTGATGCGCACATGAATCTCTTTGGCGCCGGCGCCACGCAGCATCTTGACGAGCTGCACCATGGTGGTGCCGCGCACGATGGAGTCGTCGATCACGACAATGCGCTTGCCCTCGATGTTGTCTTTGAGCGGGTTGAGCTTCATGCGCACGCCCATGGCGCGCAGCTCCTGCGTGGGCTCAATAAAGGTACGAGCCACATAGCGGTTCTTGATAAGGCCCTCGCCATAGCGAATGCCGCTCTCGTGAGCGAAACCCTCCGCCGGAGGCATGCCGGAGTCGGGAACGCCAATGACCATATCGGCGTTGACGGGCGACTCGATGGCAAGCATGCGGCCCATGTCGTAGCGGCAAGCATAAACGCTCTTGCCGTTCATGATGGAATCGGGACGAGCAAAATAGACCTGCTCAAAGATGCAGTTTGCCGACTTTTCCGCCGCGGGCACGCCCTGCTCGGAAACAAGGCCCTCGTCGTTGATGCGCAAAATCTCGCCCGGGCGAATGTCGCGAACATACTCGGCACCCACGATGTCGAGAGCACAGGTCTCGGAAGCGACAACCCAGCCGCCAGCCGTAGTGACTTCGGGCACAGGCTCGTTCGCCTCGGTGCTCTCCTCGAGCGAGGGAAGCTTGGCAGCCGCTTTGAGGTCGGCCTGATCCAGGCCGCCGTCTACGAGCTTGCCCAGCACGAGCGGACGGATGCCATGCGGGTCGCGGAAGGCGTAGAGGGAGCTCTCGTTGATGAGGGTCATGGCGTAACCGCCGCGCACGAGCTCCATGGTCTTGCGGATGCCCTCGCGCAAATGGCCAGTGCGCTGGGTAAAGTAGCCAATGAGCTTGGTTGCTACCTCGGAGTCGGAATTTGAGAGGAACGGAACGCCCAGCTCGATAAGCTGACGGCGCAGCTCGTCGGTGTTCACGAGGGTGCCGTTGTGCGCAAGCGCGATGATAACCTCGTTGATGGTAGAGAGGTGCGGCTGCGCAGCCTCCCAGCTCTTGGCACCTGCGGTTCCGTAGCGCACGTGTCCCACTGCAAGCTGACCGGTAAGCGTGGAGAGGTCGGCGTTGGAGAAGACCTGACCGCAAAGACCCAGATCCTTGCGCACCATAACAGTACCGCCGTCACCCACTGCGATACCCGCCGACTCCTGGCCGCGATGCTGCAGCGCGCGCAGGCCAAAATACGTCAGACGAGCAACGTCGCGCTTTGGCGCCCAAACACCAAAGACACCGCACTCCTCGTGCAGCTGATCCCTATCTTCGTCCAGCTGCTCCGGCTCGGACACACGTCCTGCGGCGGCCTGGGCCGCATGGATGGTTTCTTGAGACATGCTATCCCCTCATGACTCTATGCGTTGGCGTTTACCAACTCAGTTTACAACATAAGGTCTAGTAAGAAGCTGTAAGCCGTTATAGCAGCGCTTATACAAAAAATAAGCCGCACAAAACCGAGCAAGCCGATCGCTTGGGACGCTGCTGGGACTGAGAATCGAGCGGAATCGGTAAACAAAAGACCCCCGCACCAATATGATGCGAGGGTCTTTCGGGAGAGGGGTCAATATCAATGCGTAAATGCGTACAGCAGGAATATGCAGTAGAGGAAGCACGCCATGCCGGTGAGGCACGCAGCCACATAGAGCAGGTCGTACTTATCCACGGAACAGGCCCTTCTCGAGAGCCGCGCCGAGGGCCCTGGACGTGGCGTTGCCGTAGATGCCGTCGACATCGAGCTTGGTCCCGAGCTTTGCGTTCAGGAAGCGCTGCAGCGCCTTGGTTGTGCCTTGGCCGAAGTGGCCGTCGATGCCGTTCGGGTCGAAGCCGCGGGCCTTGAGGAACCTCTGCAGTGCGGTAACCATCGGGGAGCCGCCGCTGCCTCGCGCGGTCACAGTGATGGCCCACAGGATGGTCTTGCAGTTATAGGAACGCTGCCCGCTGATGATGCCGTCGACGTACTTGCAACCGAGCTGCTTCTGCCATTCCTTGACCATCAGCTGGCCAGTCCAGTTGAGGTCTCCGAGGTCGAGCTTGGCCGCGGTGGCAGCGGGCGTGCCGCTCGCTCCGGTCCACTCCGGGCGGATGACCATCTGCACGACGCTCCAGGAGCGGGTGCGTGGCGCTACGCTGCCGTTGTTGGTGTTGAATTCCACGGTCTGGATACCCTTGGCACCCAAGTTGATGTCGACAACTCCGACATGATCGGAATAACTCATGTCATTGATGTTGCCGTCCCAGCGGAAAAGGACGATGTCGCCTTGGCGAGCATCTCGCCTGTTGACCACTCGGCGAGCCCTGCGCGCGGCCTCGCGGATTGTTCCGCATCCTGCGGTAGGAAGCCCGGGGGCAGCTTGGCGAACTTGGTCGAAAGACCAGCTCTGGCCCATGGCGCAGAACGCCACGCCGTTGGTTCCGAACCACGGGTTGCCCGTCTTCTTGGCGTACCACCTGCCGTAGATGGTACCGGGCTGCGGGTCGGTCCATCGGCTGTACCCGATTTGCCCGCGCTCTACGGCTAGAAGCTGTGCTGGAGTCGCCATGCTACATCAGCTCCAAAGGCTCGCAGATGTCCTCTGGGCCGTCTCCGTCATAACCTTGGCCACCATTCCAGCTGAGGGCCTTCTTGAGCCTCTCAAGCTCCTCATCGGTGAGTTCTACGGTCTGCTCTTCGTCACTCATGGCTATGCCCCCTTCTTCTCGTCTTCAAAGAGCCTGAATAACGGGGAGTCGCGCAGCTCCGGATATGCTTTCGCTGCGTTTTCGAGAATCGAGCCAACCTCCATGACGATCACGTAGCCGCTCACGACGACGGTCGTTACGCCGCTGAATGGAAGGCCAGCAACGTGGCTGCAGGCAGCCTCGAGGATGACGCTCAGAGCCATGATGCAGATGGTGATGAACTTATGGCCAAGGCCGATGCGCATGACCGAGGAGGAGAAGCTGCCAGTGATGAGCGACTGCGAGAAGCCCACGACGACATCGATGAGCATCGTTGCGAAAGCCGTTCCGAGTGCCCAGACCTCCGGCTCTGCGAGCTGGATAATGGATTCCATCCTTCTTCGTTCCTTTCGGTTGGATTTATCCGTTCGCTCGCATCGTATGGTCGCGTCAGATTCCGCTCGTGCTAGGAAGAGGCACTCAGGCTGCCGTCAGCCCTGTATGTGTAGATGGCAGCGTTGCGTGGCGATCCAGAGGAGTCATACGCCGTCACGATTCCGGTTTTCGGTGCGCCAGTCGCGTCGTACACAACGATCGTCGGACACACATAAAGTCGGATCGTCGTGGTTGCCTCGGGGTACGTTCCGTACCACTCGTGACGGCAGTGGCACACCACATCCAGATAGCCGCCTTCTCGCCCGGTGTAGTCTGAGGGGGTGAACGTAAACGACTCACTCCTCCCAGCCGTGTTGTTCCTATCGCCTGTCTTGATCGTCTTGCCGCCAGTAGTAATCAGGAAGTTCCACATCCACGCGTTATTCGCAGCGCCCGGAACGTCCGTGAGCGTCAGCGTGACCTGCTCTCCATAGCAGACCGCCGTCTTGTTCGAGACCGCTTTGATCGAGTGCTGAGGCGCCGCGATCTTCGGTATCGTGATGGTGCCTTCTACGATTCCCTGATAGACAGTCGGATTCAGGTCGCGGTACTGCGTGTAGCACGTAATCGTGTAGTCCCATCCCCAGCGCCTGGGGAAATTTTGCGAGTTCCTCTGGCCGCCGTCAGGCTTTTTCGCAGTCTTGTTCCATCGCGGATGGCTCTTCGTCGAAGTCGCTCCAGCTCCACCTGGATTGTTCGACGCTGCGTAGTTTCCAACGATGATGTCGAATCCCCACGCATCGACGATGTCGGCCCAAGAGTAGCCGACCATGGCTGCCTGGATGCCATAGTTGTTCCACACGTTGGACGTCGTGACACTCAGGCTGCACCTGGTCGTTCCCGCGTGACCACCCGGCTTAGCGCAGACTCCGCCTTCCCAATATGCCATCGGCTACCCCCTAGAGCATCTTGATGTAAATCGACCCCGGTGCACCAGTTGCCGGGGCATCTGACTCCCCTACCGTGATACCAAGATTGGCCAAGGCGCCCGCTGCCGATGCCGCACCGGTGCCCCCATTCGCGATCGGCAGCGTTCCGGTGATGTCGCCAACGTCATGGCCATGAGATTTCAGTGCGAAAAGCGAGGTGAACCTCTCCTTTGCTTTCGTCCAGAAGTATGTGAGGCCGGTTGAGTTGAGATACCTGTCCGCCGTAACCTGCGAGTCGGAGACGATGCTGTCGATGTCGTTCGTGGTCGTTGGGTCGATATGGCTGCCGGTTCCGCCAAGCAGCTCCCACTTGGAGTTGATGAGCATCCACTGGTCATATGCGTCCTCATCGCTCGCGCCGTTGAGCATGGGTGTGAGGTACATGACGCCGTCTTTCCCGGCGAGCGTCGGGACGTTGTGCAGGCCGTCCACCGTGTCGACCTTATACTCGGATGCGGAGCACACGTGGTACGTGGGTCCGTGTGCAGCCGCGTTGTTCTGGGCCTGGTCGGTGTTGTTCTTGAGCTGGTCTGCCGCGCGCTTCTTCTCCGCCTCGACCCTTGCGGACTCGGCTGCGACACGAGCCGTCTCGGCGCTCTTGCGAGCCTCCTCGTTGGAGACGCGCTGCCGCTCTGCCGCTGCGCGTGCGCTCTCGTCCGTTGTCACCTTGTCGTTCATTGTCTTCACGCCGTCAGTGAGCGTCTTGATGATCTCGGCTTCATTCGCCTCGATGGCCGTCTTGCAGTTGTCCACCATGTCGTTGTACGTCGCCATTCGCTTGACATCTCCGGCGGCGAACGCCATGTAGACGCTGGTGCCGTCTTTGGCGGCAGGGTCGTCGTCCTGGACGACGGCCCACTCCCCGGCGAGCATCTTGGTTTTGTCGAAGTTGTCATATGATCCCCTGCGCATCTGAATGGCCATGAGGTCTGTCCTTTCGTCCTATTCGAATCTCGGGTCGCTCGGAGTTACAAGCTCATATCCAACCAATAGGCCGTTCTGGAAAGTCAGCCGGTAGTTGCGGAAATAGTTGTTGGCAACGAATTTCATGACAATAGTTCCGTTTACCGTCTTTCCTTCATTGAGCATGTATTTGTAATTCTTGTTGGTCATGAACGTTGTGTTCGACGCCTTTTCCGAGATGGATGGTCCGTGCGCCTGGCCCCACGTCAGCATCACTACGTTCTTCACCTGCACTGTGTTCCCGCTCGCGGGATGCAGGTTTATCTGTATTCCGCTGTCACATCCCTCGGTGGTTTCCGAGAAAAGAACATCGACATCTACCTCATCGTTCTCGATGATTCTCTTGTGATAGACGGGGTCGTTGGGTTTGTGAGCAAAATACGTCATCGGGACTGTAACTTCCCCGCTGTGTGTAAGTAGGGCCTCGTTGCCAGATGAGCTGTAGTAGATGTCGGTCGTAACGTTGTACCAAAAGATATAGTTTGCGCCGTCAAACTTCGCGTAGCACCTTCCGCCGTGCGGGTTCCCCGGATATATGTCTGACAGGAATGTCTTCGTGTCTGGGCCGGTAACAGAAATCTTAGGATCGTACTTGAAATCGACCGTCTTGATGTTGACGCCTGACGGCATGATCTCAAGTCCGCCGTCTTTCCCGATGTCGAATTTGATTGAGCCTGGGTCCAGCGTGAGCGAAGAGCCCTCTGCCCCGATTTTCATAAGGTTCTTGATGTTCACGTTCGCTGCATCCAACTCGCCGGTCGTGATGTAGCTCGCGTTTAGCCCGATTGCGTAGATGCGGTTGAGCACGGCATCTCCGTTGGCAGACAGCCCGGTGGCATACGTCTTTCCCCCGTCGGTTGAGATTCCGATAGCATCAGATGTTATCTTGTAGATGACTTTCGAGTCTGCTAGCCCAGGCTTGTCGTGCAGGTAAAATACGGCGCTGCCGTCCTGTTGCACCTTGGTCGTGGTATAGAGACCGCTGGCCTTGCCAAGCTTCTCTCCGAGAGACTCTATTGCCATGTCACGAGATGAGAGCTGTTTGTTCATCTCGTTCCTCGCAGCAACGAAAGCTGACGTGACGGCGCCTGCATTAGCCGCGCTGTTCCTGCTCGCCGACTTGGCGTCGCACGATACGGTCATACCTCCGTTGAGTGTCATCTTCACGCTCGTTGCGTATGAGATATACGTGTTCTGAGCACGGTCTACCACGAGAACTGGGTCACCAGCCTCAAGCGTCGGGTCGAGCACGTGCTTACCGGAAAACGGCCTGAACCTCATGCCGACGACCCTCTTTGCGATAATCGCGGCGAACTCGGCCGCCCTTCCGTATGAGATAAGCGGGTTGTTGGCGATAGCCAGCACATATCCCTCGGAACCAAACAGGGAAGTTTCTCCGGTTCTCGGTGTACCCTCAGTCACGACCTCGTTCTGAGCGGTCACGCGGATGCCGGTGACAACGACATCGTCTGTGTACACGGTGAGAGAGCTGAAAAGCGGCAGCACACAACGCCTGCTCTGGTTCTCGAAGCTTCCAGAATCGACGGAGTCTCCGGACGAGTAGTCGACGAAGTCTCCACCGTCGGCGGAATCTCCGCTGGCATATGGTTTTGCATCGTCGAAAACTCCGCCGTCGAGCCAGCCCTCGCCATCGAACGCAGACGTGTCGTACCATGACAGCTCAAGCCTATTCCGATTCACTCTCGCGTAATTGCCGGTCGCCTGCGCAACGTACCCGATTACCGCAAGGCACGTGGCTCCCTGTGGAATCGATTTAAGGCTGAAATCGACGTCTGAGTTTGCGAAATCAGCAGGTTGATTGACTTTGCAGAACGAACATATGGACTGGACCAAATGAATTGCCTTGCACGAATCCTGCGGTAAAGCGGCAGACACCTCAGCAAACGGTTTCTCGAACAGGCTCATTCTGTCAAGAGCATCTATCTTGATGATCCCGCTATATGAATCCGGCTGATCGACGATGAACGACCCGAGAGGTACCCACTCTATAGTCCCGCCATCGAGTTGCTTTCCCGCTCTGACGTATATCTTCGCATCGGTGAAGTCGAACTTGTCGAACCTGCCGTCGCGGTTGTTTAGCGTCAGGGAAAGCTTGCCGATGATAGCCGATCCGATGTTGAACGAACCTGCAGCTGACGTTGATTGCTCGACGGAGCATGCCGATATGTCGTCTCCGGAAAGCTCGACAGTCTGGTTGTTAAACAACTTTACACGCGCTTCGACGAGCATCGTGCTGTTGTCGGCCATTGCCCTCTTGAAGGCATTGCTTGCAGCGAGCATTTGCTACCTCTCGATCAGGTCGAAGGACAGGGACTCGTACCGGATACCGTCGACCCAGTAGTAGAAGAGCGGGGCGGTGCGGTCTCCGACGTAGAAGCAGCGCGTCTCCATCTGCCCGTCGAGCGCGTCCCAGAAGCGCACATAGAAGTACTCGGGGTTGACGGCCTTGAGAATCTTGCTCGTATCTGCGGCGGTGAGTCCGGACCACTTGAGCTTGAGCTTTCGCTTCTGGCAGATGCGCTGCTTGTACATGGTGGCTGACGCGTCCATGACGCGCCCCGCGTCGCTCGCGGAGACGTCCTGCAGCCCGTACTCGAGCGAGGACGGGTCCGGAGTGATCGCCTTCGTGCTGTCGGCTGACGTGCCGATGTAGAGAACTGCCATTGCTACCCCAAATCCAAGACTCCGCGCCTGGCTAGGCTCGCCTGTCCCCTCATCGTCGCCCTAGCGAGCTCTTCCTCGCCGGCTTTGAGAACGATGACGGTATCGCTCTGCTGCTGCGCGGTGCCGACTCCGTTAGTGGTGACGAGCGACTGGATCACGGCGCGCGTGATGACGTCCGCCACCCGCTCAGTGTCGGCCCTGTCTCCGGTCCACGCGTGCGAGGCGGTTTTCGGCGCGGCCATGCGGTATGCGGAGGCACCCGAGAAGTCCGCGTTCGCCGCAATCATCTCAGTGCCGCTGAGAGCCGATTTAACGCCGTCGATGTCGATGTTCGACTGGACAGCCGCACCGTATGCGGAACCGACCTTAGAACCGATTTTGATGGCCTCGGCGGTAGTGTCGAGCGCGTATGTAGCGACAGAGCGAGCGGAATCGGAGACCTTGGACGCGTAGTCCATCATGCCGTCTGCAAGACCCAGGCTGACATACATTCCGATCTCAGCAGTGGCCTTTGACGGCGAATGGATCCTAAAGGCCCTCCTGAGCATCGACATGACGTTCCTTGCAATGGTCGCTGCGGTCGCGTAGATGGTACCGGCGGTGCCCGCGAGACCGTTGTTGAATCCGATTCCGACGTTCCTGCCCGCACCGCGAGCCGCGTTGTACTTACCGCCCATTCCGCTTACGGCGCTGTTGGCGACGCTGTTGCCGGTTGCCGACGCGTTTGTACCGGACAGACCGGACTTGAACGCGCTGCCGATCGATACGCCTGCGCTCCTAGCCGCAGACGTACCTCCCCTGAGGCCGTTTGCCACCGACGTGGCCGCGCTCCTCGCGGTGGCGACAGCTGAGTTCACACCGGATGACAGGCCGGACCTGAATCCTGACATGATGCTGGAGCCTGAACCGGTCGCGCTGCCTGAGCTGGCCTTGAGCGCGCTCGCCACCTGGGACGATGCGCTCTTGGCCTTGCTGACGGCGGAGGAGATGCCGGATGACACCCCGCTTGCGAAGCCGCTCATCAGCTTCTTGCCGTACTCGGCAGCCTTGCTCTTCCCGTCGAGCATCTTGGCGACGGACTCCATGGCGTTCTTCGCCTGCGTCTTAGCCGCAGCGGTGCCGTTCTTGATGCCGTTGCCGTAGTTCTTGATGAGCTCGCCGCCGGCCTTCGCGCCCTTGCCGGACTTGTCGCTGAGCACGCTCGCCGCCGAATCCGCTGCCGCCTTGGCCTGTCCGCTGGCCGAAGTGCTGCCGGATGTGACGCCGGAGCCGTAGCTCTCGGCGGTGCTCTTGCCGGCCTGCTGCGCTGACGCGGCGACGGAACCGGCGTTGAGCTGCGCCGTGGCTGCCTCGGCCATCGACTGCGAGGCCCTTGCCGGAACTCCGGACTGAGACGTCACGCCCGCAGCCATGCTGTCGGCGAGGGACTTGCCGCTCTGCTCTGCCGTCGGCTTCGCCGTGGATGCTGAGGACGCAGCAGCCTCTCCGAGGGACTTACCGGCCTGCTGGGCCTCCGGGACGCTGCTGTAGTACTCGGAGATGACGGCGTTCGTCGAGTCCTTGGCAACCTGCTCGCTGTCTGTGACCATCCACGCGAGCTCTTCCTTGGATTTGGAGGCCATCTCGTGCGCGGCGGTTCCGACTCCCTCGGGGCCAGCCTCCAGCATCTGCTGGATGAGGGCGCTGGAGGAGTCGAGTCCGGTCTTCTCCATGATGGTCTTCATGTCGTCATGGAACTGACGCGTAACGGTGATGTTGTGCTCTAGTGCCGTCTTGAGCTGATCGGCGCTCATGGACGCGGTGGTGTCGATCGACTTGAAGCTGTTTATGGTGCTCGTGGTGTAGCCGTCGATCTTCTGGCTTACCTCGTCGAAGGTCTGCCCGGTCTGCTGCAGGTAGCGGGCGAACTCCTCCTCGGAGAAGCCCGCCATCGCGATGGCGTCCTTGAGGTTGTTGTGCGACTGCTCGTACTTCTGGATGGACTCCAGGTTGTCGTTTACCTGCTGCTTTTCCTGCTCGAGAGCCTGGTTGGCCTCCTTGGTGCTGTCGGTCACTCCGTCGGTGGCGGTATTGAACCCGAGGAACCCGAGGATTGCGTTGCCGATGCCGTCGATGAGCGGAGACAGCGCTTGCATAACAATCCCGAGCACGACTGCCAGAGCCATGCCTGGGAACGCGGCTGTAATTGCGTTCCACGCTGTCTGCGCCACCGTTGCAACACCTGCCGCAACGGTCCATGCTCCCGTGGCAACCGTGTTCTCTGCCTTCTTTAGGGTATTCTTCGCGAGCTCCGCTCCGGCAGAGACTTCCGCCTCTCCGAGGCTGCGTGCCACAGCTGCGCTCTTCTCGCTGCTCGCTGCATATGACGCGGCGGCCTCTCTAGCTTGATTGAACTTTGCCCTCGACTGCTCTAAAGCCACATTCGACTGGGCGGTCTTTACACGGTGCTCAGCGACCTTGACATTCAGCTTGTCGACGGCCATCTTGAGCTTGCCGGTGTTCTCCGTGTTGAGCGAGAGCTGGGCCTTTGCCTTTGCGAGAGCCTCCTGCTCGTTGTCGACGGCGTTTTTCGCTTTCGCTATAGACGCAGACGCCCTATCGGATGCAGACGACATGGTGTCCGTTTTGGCCTTGGTTATACCGAGTGCCGAAGCGAGCTTGCCGAGTCCGTCCTTAGCCGCCTTCAATCCGGTCGACAGGTTTCCCTTGAGGTCGGACGACAGGAGCCTGATCTTCCCGTCAGACTCCTCTGCCTCGCCCCTCATGCTCTTCGCCATATTGTCGAAAGCGGTGCCGAGCGCCTTGAGGGCCGATGCGATGCCGTTACCGATCGCGAGCGCGGTTAGAGCTGCTCCGAGAAGCGAAACCGCCACCCTGGCGGCTGTGCTGTTGACCAGGATTTCGAGCAGGAGCTGCAGCACGGTGCTGATGGCACCGATAGCTGCTGCGGCCACGGCGAAAGCGCCGTTTGCGAACGCCTCGGCGAGCCTCAGGACGAACGTCGCGCCGATTCCGGCTGCCCTGCCGAGCTCAGTGAGCGCCGACGTGTTGCGGATGAACCAGTCCTGCCAGCTCTGCAGCAGCTCGATGCAGCCCTTGATGGCGCCTCGCAGCTTGTCGCCGATCCATGCGACGAGCTGGATGAGCGCGACGTCCGTGAATCCCTTGACCATGGAGCCGACGGCATTGATGGCGGAGGATAGCGTCAGGCACATCTGGGCCGCGAGGTCGAATGCGTAGGCGATGGTCTCCGGGAAGTTGAACGCGACGACGAGCGGGCCGAGTATCTCAACGATGTTGCGCACGGCGTTGCTGATGAGATGGACTGCCGCGGCGATGCTGTTCTTTATCGCGCCCGCGAGGTCGAGGCCCTCGAACTGGTGCCTGATGGCCATGCCGAGGACCTTGAAGTCGTTGACCAGCGGGTCGAAGGCCTTCTTGAGCCTGTTCAGGAACGACATGATCTCGTTGTACAGCTCATCGCCGAAACCGCTGTTGAGGTCCCAGTCGTATGCGTTGAGCTTGACGTCGCCGATGTTGGTCGGGCCACCGCCGTTGCCGCCACCGCCGCCGCCTCCACCGCCGCCGGAACCGCCGCTACCGGAGCCGGAGTCAGACTGCTCGGAGAACTTGTTGATCTCGTCGAAGCTCATGAGCTGCCTCTTGAGCTCCTTGACCTGTTTTGCGGCCCTGCCAGCCTTATCGCCGGCGCCCTTGGCGGCCCTGCCGGCTCCTCCGAGCCCGCTTGCGGCGTTGTTGGCCGCATCCGCCGTGTCGTTAAGGCCTCCGCTCACATCGCCGCCGGAGCCGAAGTTAACGGCGGCGATTTTCGTACCGCCGGTGATTCCGGCAATCACGTTCGCTAGCGTCGAGATGACCTTGACGACGGCAACGACGACCGGGATGATCGCCTTGAGCATCGGCAGGAAGATGTTTCCGATTGACTGCGCCGCCGTCTGCAGCTGGCTCTTGAGGATCCTGATCTGGTTGGCGGGACTCGATGCTGTTCGGGCGAGGTCGTTCTGCGCCCAGCTGACCTGCGACATGATGGCCTTGTATCGGAGCATCGCCTTCTCGGCCTGCGTCATTGAGGAGACGTTCTTGCTGATGCCGAGGTTGTACGCCTCCTGCTGCAGGCGCGCGTTCGTGAGGTCGTATCCCAGCGCTCGCAGCGGCTCGATCTCTCCGGCGAGGCCGGACTTGACCTTCTCGAAAGCCTCGTCGTTTGAGATGTTGAAGAACGACGCGAGGTCGTAGCTGAGCTGCGTGAGGCCCTTGGACATCTGGTAGGCGTTGTCGGTCGCAACGCCCATGCCCTGGGCCATCGTCATGAAGGTTCCCTGGTTCCTCATGAACTCGCCGGAGTTGATTCCGAGCGCGCTCTGGACGGCGTTGGCGTACTCACCAGCCGTGCCTGCGTACTTGCCGAGAGACACGTTGGCAAGGTTCATGTTCTCGATGTACCTGTTGGACGCGTCGATGCAGTAGCCGAGGGCAGCCGCGACCTGCCTGAGAGCGTTCGACACCACCCTGATGGAGCCGATGACTCCGGCCAGCCTGCTAAGCTTCTCGGCGAGCGTGCTGCTGTGTCTGGACGCTTCCTTCGCCTCGTTAGACACGCCCTTGAGCGCCGAGGATGATGCCTTGATGGCACCGAAGCCCCTCGCGATTGAGCTCATCTTCTGTGGAAGCGAGCCGAGGGCCGAGGACAGCTTCGCGCACTGCTCCGAGAAACCGGTGAGGTCGACGCCGTTGAGCGCCTGTACGGCCTCCGGGACCTTCTTGAGGGAGTTGAGCGTGCTGTTGAGGTTGCTCTTCGGCACGGACGCGAGCTTCGCGATGGCGTCGGACAGGCTGTTGATCCTCTGAACAGTGCCCTCGGTGATGCTTCGGTCCAGAGCCGGTAGGGCCTCGCCGATCTTCGCTATCTGGTTGGCGATGGTGGAGGAGATCTTCACTCCGCCGATGCTGTTTACGGCGCCGGCCATCGCGGAGACGCTGGCCGTCCCCGGCATCTTCGCCACCGCGTTCGCGATGCTGGACAGGTTCTTGCCGATGGTGGCGGAAACCTTGACGCCCTTGAACACCGACAGGGACGACGCGATGGAGCTCATCTGCGACGCCTTGCCGGTCATCCCGCTGAGCGTGTTCAGAGCGCTCGCGAGGTTCTCGAGGCGCTCAGGAGTGCCGCCTGCGGCCCTCTTTAGGCCGCTGACGGCTTCCTTGAGCTCGATGACGCCGCTCTTCGCGGAGGACGCCTCGGCCTCGATTTCGATTTTGAGTTGGTCGATGCTAGCACCGGAAGCAGCCACGATAAAACCCCATTTCTGGGGGTGCAATCCCTATCGCGCGTCTAGTCTTCTGACGGCCCGTGCATCATGAGCCATGATGCCATTCTCTCGTGCTGCAGCTCCTCCGCGCGTGCGTCGTTCTCCTCCTGCGTGCGCGAGGCCGTGGCCATTAGCGGCTCGCTGATGTAATCGTCTGGTTTCGACTTCGAGAACGGGTTGAATATAGGCGCGAGGCACTCTATCGCCTTGTACACGTACAGGCCCATGAGCCAGCTGTGGCTATCGGCCCTCTCCTCCTCGAGCATGCGCGACTCGTTGTACGCCGCATACAGCCACGGGTCGTCCTCCCAGTACTGACGCGGCGTCATCCCGAGCGACAAAGCGACGGGGAAGGCGGCGTCGAACGCTTGCCCCAGAGGGTTTGCGCACGAGCCTCCTTCCCCGTCATCGGAACGCTCTTCGTCCTTCCGGTCTATACCAGGCGGAACTTCGCTCGGGTCTCGGTAGGGTTTGTGACGAGGGAGAGCATGGGCTGGGAGAACAGCGCCACCAGGTAGGCGATGAGCGTCTCCTTGCCGTCGATCTCGGCCCAGAGGTCGACCACGTCGTTCTCGGTCATCTTGGGCTGGTCTGTCTTGAGAGCGGGCGCGACGAACTTGCGGATGAAGTCCTCGGTCGCGGTGAGGGTGCCTGCGGAGAGCAGCTCAGCCGCATGCTGCGCGGTGACGCCCTTCTTCTCCATCTCCTTGACCACCTTGCGGGTGTAGCGGAGCGTGTACTCCTTGCCCTCGGAGTCCTCGACCACGATGCGGTCGTGGCCCTTCACCTGCTCGGCGATCTCGTCCTGGTTGATGACTGCGTTGTCTTCCATTGCTTTTCCTTTCGCTAGGCGTGCAATCCCTTTTCGCTAATGCGGCTTCCGGCTACTCCACGAGCTCGGGGGCGGTGTTGCAGTTGACGACGATGTTGGTCTCGCGGACCTTGTCGACCTCGCCGCCGGCCTCGTAGAAGGACAGGCCGCCCTGCCATGCGTAGATGCCGTCGTGGCCGTCGGGCACACCGGATGCGTCCGCGCCCATGACGATGGCCCACCACTCGCCCTCGCCCTTGTCGGCAAGGGTCTTGAGCTTGGCGGAATCGCCCTTGATGTAGTTGGACGTGATCTTGATGGCGTCGAGCTTCTGCACGCCGTTCACGGTGCGCTGGTACTTGTCGGAGAGCGTGGTGCTCTCAATGGTGTTCGGCTCGCCGCCGAGGTCGCCGTATGACTTGATGTCAACGACCTTCTCGGCCTTGGCGAAGTCTGCGGCGACGGGCTTCGTGCCAGTGAGCTCCTTGTAGTGGAAGAAGAAGGTATTGATGGTGGAAGTGGGTGTGGTAGAGGCACCTGCCATGGTGGTTTCCTTTCTTACCAGGGAGCGACGTTGCCCGACGCGTCGAGCTTCGCCCTCCACTTGACTGCGATGCGCCTGACCGATTGGTCGGCGTTCGGGACAACGGCGTAGTTCGAGCGCCTGAATCCGCACCTCGCCATCGCTTCGTCCGCGACTGCGACGATAGCGCGTGCCTCCTGCTCGCTCGTGCCTGAATACGCCTCGGCGTCGCACACTGTGCGCGTCCATTTCTCAACGCCGGAGCTGTCCCTGGTCGTCTCGTCCTCTGACGGGAACGAGAACGACATCTTGAGCGCGGGGAGCTTAACGTCTGGCGACGCGACGGATGCAGTGGTGCAGAAGCACTCGGGGTACTGCTCCGTGACACGCTCCCTCACGTAGTTGAATATCTTGTTGCTGTGGTCGTTCACCTCGAGAACGCCTCTCTCATCGAGTCCGCGATGTTCGCCCTTGCCTCCTCGGCGGCCTGCGCCATGTACCTGGAGGCCACGTGGCCGTGGGTGAAGCCGAACGAGCCGTCGCCCTTCGGGTACCTCCATCCAGGCTCGCCCTTTCCGCTCATGTCGACGGTGTATCCGTTCTCGGCGCCGTATGCCGCGTCTCCGCGCGCTCCGGAGCCGAACTCGAGAATCTGGCTGAGCGGGACCTCGTACCCGCCGTCCTCCGGGGACAGCATCGGGCCGTTGGCCACGACGGAAGCTCCGCCGTCCTCGCGCACGGCCTCGATCGTCGCGGCGACCCTCGATGACGGGCATGCCCCTATAGCGGTCGGCACAGCCGATTCAGCGGCGATATAAGCCCCTTCCTCGGCCTTGCTGGACAACTGCCCCGCATACTCATTCAAAGCGGCCTCGAGAGCATCTAGGGAGTCATAGGAGAGGCGTGCCCTGAGCGTCCTCATCGTCCGTCGCTCCTTGAGAGACCGAACGCGCAGAAGTTGATGGATGGGGACACCCTCTTCACCTCATACGCGCCGGACATGTCGGGGATGCCGGACGCCTTGTCGACGGACGGGGCGTCCTCGGAGAGCCACATCCTGCAGCCCTCCGAGATGCCCCACTCGTTCCCGTCGGCCACGAGTGTCAGGTCGTATGCCGTCTGGGTGCCGAACGGGCTTGACGAGGAGTCTCCGGTCGGGGCAGACGCGTTGATTCGCAGGCGCTCGGGAGCCGACCACCCGTTCACGTACTCGCCGGTCCCGATGCCCTCGCGGTCGGTCAGCTCGACCTGGGACGGCTTCGAGAGCCACATGGTGCGCTTGTTTATCTCAAGGCACCTCACAGCCTGACCGCCTTCCCGATCGGGACGATGCGCGACAGGAGGTGCTTGGGGACGCCAGCCGTGGCCCACGTCCTGTCGACGCCGTTCTCCTTGTGGGAGATCTCGCCATCGGCGCCACGCCTGTTGAACATGGACGCGGCGATCTCGCACTGCAGCCCGTCGTACCTGGTCTCCCAGGCCTCCGAATCGGGGTCGCTGGAGAACGGGTGGCGGGTGAGCATGATGAGCGAGCGGGCGCTGAGCAGATAGGCCTCCACGACGGGCCTATCTGCCACGGGGCCTGCGCCTGTAAGGGCGCAGACCTGCGAGACCTTTTCCTCGTCCGTCATGCCCATGTCTACACCTGGGTGGTGACAGCCACGAACGGGACGACCTTCGGGTCGTACTTGAGCTCCCAGTTGGCCTTGGCGAAGAGCTGGGCGTCGGTCGGGGACTCGCCCATGCCGCTGGGCTCCTTGAAGGAGAAGCCGTAGGGATGGATGGTCTCGCGGATGCGGGTGTAGATGTAGTCCTCGCCGCCGTTGGTCTTGGGGTCGCGGCTGTACTCGGACGGTTTCTCCACATTGGCCTGGGCGTAACGGACGAAGCCGCTACCGAGCAGGTAGGTCGTGTAGGTCGCGGGCTTTGCGGTGCCGCTGGTAACGGCGGGGGTCATCGGGGCGGAATCGTCCACGACGACGGTCATGCCGTTGATGTAGGCGAGGTTGCGGATCTGGCGCTCGATGCCGTTCTCGTCGGTGTACTTGGCGAACTCGAGCAGCTCCTTCTTGGCGAGCGCGTTGGCCACCTTGGAGTGCATGAAGGCGAGCGTCAGGGACTCCGCGTTGTCGCCGAGCGCGTCGACGGCCGCATCGCCGAGGGTGCCCGCGTCGATCGCGGCGCCGGTGTCGATGACGTGGGACTTGAAGTCGGTGACCTGGGCAACGCCGCCGAGGATGCCGAGCATGCGCTTCTGGCGCTTGTGGTTGTACCAGTCACCGACCTTGGTCGCGGCGTACTGGAGGGGCTTGGCGCCGGAGTTGAAGTCGTTGATGAAGGACTTGGCCTTGAAGGCGTGGGCGCGGCCGAACACGACGCCGGAGAGGGCGGAACCCGTTGCCTCGGTGGCGGTGATGTCGGTCTTGCCGTCGTAGTTGTCCTCGTCGCCGCCGAGCAGGTCGTAGTACGGCATGGTGTACTTATTGGAGCCGTTCTGGATCATGGCGCCGATGGTGGAGTCGTTCACGACGGCACCGGATGCGAGCAGGGCGTCGCGGACGGGGTCGGTCGCCTCGCCCCAGTAGTAGTTGAAGAGTTCCTCGTCATAGGGGAACGAATTGGAAGTACCGGCCATGTGTTTTCCTTTCTACGCGGTACCTACTGCAAAGAGGAAAGCTTGTTAGGGTTGTCGCGGACCCACTGGATCTGCTGCTCCTGGGTGAGGCCGTCGAAGTCCGCCTTGGTTACGACGGAATCGGCTGGGTCTCCGCCCGCGGGCTGCTTCATGCTGCCGAGGGACTGCTTGCTGGCCTCGTCGGTCGCTGCCTTTACTCGCCTGTCCACGACGGCTGCGATGCCCTTGGCTGCCGCCTCCGCCTCCTCGCGGGTGCCTCCGGTGATGCTGCCGAGGAATGGCTCGTAGTCATCCTCCGACATGCCGGCGCCGGCGAACACCGCGACGGCTATCATGCGGTTGAGCTGCATGCGCGCGTCGGCTGCGGCCTTGTTGGCTGCATCGACCTGCTTCTGCATCTTCTGCGTGTCGGTGAGGTTCGCGTTCGCGGCCTTCTCCAGCTCCTCGTTCTTGGCGCTGAGGGCCTCGAGCCTCTCGCGGAGGGTGTCCTCGCCCGCCTTCGCGGCGTTGACTCCCTTGCCGTAGTCGGCCATGATCTTGTCGATCACCTCGTCGGACGCGTCTTCTCCGAGCAGCTTCCGCAGTTCGTCTCGCTTCATTTCCTATTCCTTTCCTTGGCTACGCTTTGATGACGGGGGTTGCTTCCCCTCGCCTGCGGCGTTGTCGCCGCCGCCCTCGTTTCCTTCGGGACCGGACGGCCCCTTATCTGATTCGGGGCCCTTGACCCCGGTACCAGCCTTGGTGTCCTCGAACTGGAACGTGCCGTTCGACTTCTGGAACAGCTCGACGCTCCTCGCCTGAAGCTCCTCCGCGTACTGCCTCGACAGGTCGTATGCGGACTCGGGGTCCGGGAACATGCCGCAGTACTCGAAGCACAGGCGCGGGTGCACCTTGCCGGAGCCGAGCAGCGTCGTGAGGACCTGCGCCTTGCTCTGGATCGCCTCGTAGTTGCGGCGCGTGAACTTGATCTCTACGTCCATCGGGTTCAGGCCCAGGTGCTCCGTGGTCTCGAGCACCGACAGCGCCGCCTGCAGGAACAGGCGCTCGCCGCGCTTGAAGTGGATCTCGGTCTCCTTGCAGCGGGACTCGCTGTTGGACCATCCGTCGCGCATGGTGACGGCGACGCCCGTGTCGGACGTGGACGCGGAGCCGCCGACGTTGAACGGCATGCCGCAGATGGACAGGACCGTCTTGTACAGCTCGTCGACGAGCGTCTGTGTCTGGTCCTGGTTGAGCTCTGCGGTGAGCATCTGGACGCTCGCCTTGTTCTCGTCGGTTGAGCGGATGTAGATGCAGCCGAGCTTGAGCATGGCCGCGAACTCCTTCTCGGAGTCATCGCTCTCGAACTCGACGTTCTCGAGGACCATGAGGGACTGCACGAACTGCGCGATTCCGTCGACGCGGTTGGACTCGACCTCGTTGATCGCGTCCAGCAGGCTCAGGACCGCTTCGAAGACGCCCATGCGCTCGGAGTTTGCCGCGTACTCGATGATCGGCACCATTCCGAGTGGGTTCGGGTCCTGCTCGACGGTGGAGTCCGTGATGGTGAACACGGAGTCAGCCGTGTACAGCGTGTGAATCAGCTCGCCCGTTACCTCGTGCTTCACGTATGTGTCCGCGAAGAGCGGCTCATGGAACACGTCGTTCGCGTACACGACGAACGTGCTGCGCGGGTCGAGGCACGCCACGCGGAACGGCTTGTCCCTGTCCATGCCCCCCTTGCCGGGATTCGGCATGATGAGGCGGTAACCGACCCCGCAGATGCACATCCACTGCACGATCTCCATGTCGCAGGCGTGCTTGTCGGCGGCGACGCAGCAGTCGTTGAGGCGCTGCACCTTGTGGGACAGCAGGTCGCTCGACTTCTCGGCGTCCTCGCAGCTGTCCGTGGTGCTGTGGGCGCTGTATGCGATCGGCTCGCCGGTAAGGGAGTCGGCGCGGTCCTTCGCGATCTGGTACGCGCGGTTCTCCACCACGACGTTGCGGATGTCCGGCCTGATCTCCTTCACGCGCTTGAGCACGGGCTGGTAGCCGAGGAAGTACCTGCGCAGGTAGTCTATGTCGCTAGCGTTCTTGGCATGGACGAGCCTCGCTCGGTCGAGGAGCTGGCGCACGTTGTCCGACGTGATGTCGCCGGGCGTGCACACGATCCTGCTGCGCCCGCTGAAAACGGCGGGTTCTTCCGTAAGGCGGTTCTGCTCATCTGCCATCAAAGCGCTCCAAATGCGTCAATCTTTCGCGGGGCGGGCGGCACAGAGAGGAGTAATCCGCCGCGCCGCCCCGATGCGATGGGGATTGCACCCCTGAACGCAGATGTTGCCAGCTGTGGCAATGCTGCTCGTGCGAGACTAGAAGGGCCTGCGGATGGCCTTCGCCTTGGCCCTCTGCGAGCGGCTCAGCATGTCCGCGAGCATCGACATCGCATCCGGCGCGTCGTCGTGGCGGTTCTTGCCGTCCAGGACATACGACGTCATCTGGCCCATCGCGATCGAGTAGTCGGAACCCGGCTCATACAGCGACGGGTCGCGGAACACGCAGTTCTCCAGCACCCACTGCGAGCTGGCCAGGATTCTGGTCTCCTTGTTGGAACCCGTGTACTTCTTCTGCACCGAGCAGAGGACGCCGCGCTCCTTGAGCATGTCGGACACGTCGTCGGCCACCTTGCCGCCCGCAGCGTTGCTCTCGAAGCGGGCCTGCTGCACGCCGTTGCGCTCGATGCACATGGCGAGCTTCTGGTTCACGGTCTTCGGCGCTGAGTTGTCGCACAGGAAGTCGACGATGAACCACTTGTCCGAGCCGCGCCACTTGGCGGCGACCGGCATCGCGCAGTAGTCCTCGCCCGCGCCCTTCGTGTCGACGACGGACATGACGCGCTCTGGCTCGCCCGACGGCAGGGACATGTAGCGCTCGAGGGAATCGGGGCTGTAGAGCTGGCCTTGGCGCACGAACGGCTGGCCGTCGTACTTCGCCGCGTAGGTGGCGCCGTCGGTGGTTCGCTTCATGTCCAGGTAGTAGTGCCTGTCGAAGCCTACTCCGTACATGTAGTCAAAGTTGCTCGCGCCCGTCTTCGGGTCGAGCGCCGGGATCGTCAGGACGTGGAAGCCTGACTCGCCCTCGTGGAGCGAGGTCATGCGTCCGATCGGGTCTGCGACGTCCCAGCGGGTGCCGACCATGAGCTGCTTCGCGCCCTTCTTTCGGCGATCGTAGCACTGGTTGATGTAGGCCTCCCACTTGTTCTGCAGGCGGCGCGGGGACATTGCCTCCTCGAGGTCCTTGATGAGGTCGTCGGCGTACAGCCATCCGCCCTCGCCGACCTCGACGGCGCCCGTCAGCGTGCCCTCCACCGATCGGCAGGTGCACGTCGGGTACGCCCCGTGCTTGAGCAGTGAGAACGCCTCGTCCTCGGAGGACTGCCACACGAGCCGCGCGTCGGGGAAAATATCGGCGTACCGGTACTCGCTGTCGCTCACGAACTGCAGGCACTGCTGGTAGAAGTGCTTGGTCAGCTTGTCGGAGTGCGCGGTCATGAGGTTGGCGTGCATCGGGTCGCGCCCGAGGTGCCATACCATCGCCAGGGAGCAGTTCGAGCTCTTCCCGGTTCTCGGGGGCATTGAGACGCTCAGGAACTCCGCCTCCGGGTCCGTCTCGAACCATTGGATCTCTCGGTACAGGCCCCATAGCTGCTTGCGGCGCGGGAGCCACAGGCGGCTCTCCGGCGTGCGGTCGAACTCCATCGCCTGCGCAAACGAGTCGAAGTCCCACTTGCCGTCGAGCGTCAGCAGGTCCCTGAGCGCGCCGCCCAGGAAATCAAGGGCCGTCACATCCGCCCATCCCGCCCTGATGGCGTCTGAGACGACGGATATGCAGGATGCGAGCGTATCGTGCTCGTCCTCGCCGTCGGCGCGCAGCTGCATCTGCAGCGATACCAGGTCGCGGTACGCCCCGATGTCCCTTGGTCCGGTCTCGATGGCCCCGATTATGTCTCGTGAAAGTGCATCCATGGCCACGATGCTATGGTATGCGGGAAAACGGTGCGTGCATGAAAAGGGGCCGCCCCGAAGGACGGCCCCATTTCCATGGACGTATATGCTTGTCCGCTACAGCGTTCGGATCGCGTCGGCTCCGTACAGCTCGACATTGGTCATGGACTTGATGTTGTCGCAGGAGACGTACTTGCCCTTAGCGTCGCTATCGAGAACCAAGCGAGTCCGCTTGCCCTTGGAATCGAGCAACTCACTGCCTCGCTTGATCCATACGAGTTCCTTGCCGCTGCGACCCTCGACATGCGCCGCAAAGTATTCTCGCATCATGAAGTTCCAGGCGTTGTCCCGACGCGCAGCCGGGTCCTCGATGAATGAACCGCCGCTGTAGCCGTCGCGAGCGGTCTTGCTCGGTGTCGGTTCGACATCGTAGCAGCCGTCAGGAAGCTCCGCGCTGTCTGGGACGATCGCCACGTGGTACCCGAGCGGGCGCAGATAGCGGTTAAGGACTCCGAGCGACGGGTTTCCCTTCCCGAGGAAGGACGCGACGCTGGACTGGTTGACGCCGACCTTCGAGGCAACATCCGTCTGGGTGAGGCCAAGGTCGTTCATCACGTTTCGGTACATTGCGCTGATATTCATAGGCTCCTCCGTTCATTTGCTCTTATCGACTATTGCCATTATGCACGATTGTACATAATGAGTCAAGTACTGATTTAGGAAATTTCAGAGACGGCTAGACCGCCTGCTTCCTGAGCTTGTAGTAAGTGGTCCTTCCGATACCGAGGGCGCGGCATGCGTCCACCACGCTCTCGCGTCTTTCCGATACGGCTGTTATATGGTCCATGAGGGCGGACCTGTCGACTTTCTTCTCCGGCCTGCCCTCGCGGTAGCCGTCACGCGTTCTGGCCACGGCTTTGCCCTCCCGGGTGCGCTGCACGATCATGTCTCGCTCGAACTCGGCCATGGCGAACATCACGGAAACCATCATCTTCCCGACGGGCGTGTCGTCCAGCGTTCCCATGTTCAGGACGCGGACCGTCACCCCACGGTCGATGAGGGAGCGCACCAGGGCGCACCCGTCCACCGTCGTGCGGGCTATTCGGTCCAGCTTGGCAACGACGAGCGTGTCGCCCGGCTCGAGGGATGCCAACAGCGCGTCGAACCTGGGCCTGTCGACCGTGGTCCCGGTGTAGGCCTCCTGAACTATCTCGGTGCAGCCAGCGGCCTCCAGCTGGGAGACCTGCGCCTCCAGGCCGTTACCGTCCCTCTGCTGGCCCCTCGTGGAGACCCTCGCGTATCCGTACAGCACGGCTAGATCCACCCGTTCTGCTCGGCCATGCGGAAGTGCTGGCGCATCGCCTGCTCGTAGCAGCGGATCACGTCGTCTCCGTAACCGGCCTCCGTGAGATACTCCCGGTAGCCCTTGTCGTCGCCGTACTCGAGCGGCTTCACGGCGAAGCAGGAGCATACGTCGTAGTCGCCCTGGTAATGGTTGATGAAGTACTCGTGGTTGTCCATCTCGTACAGGAACGCGCCGCGAGCGAAGTCGGGATCGTCCATCCTGGCGGCGACGGCCCTCTTGCCGTCCTTGGACAGGTCGACGACGTACTGCGCCTTCTCGGTCCAGACGAATCCTCCCATGCCGATTCTCCTAACCTTGAAGCCTTCGGGGAGCGTCTCGCGGAGCCTTGCGAGGCCCTCGCTGAACTGCTCGTTGGAGAACGCCCAGAAGCCGTACTTCTTGAACTCCTCGTTGAAGAGCCTCTCGCCTCCGTCAGTGACCTCGATATAGGGCTTGGAATCGAACTTGATGTCGGTGGATAGCAACGCTATCATCTCCTTTGCTGCCACTTTTCGTGGCGGTCTCTCGGGGTTCCCTGCGGTTTGGTCGCTTGCTGGGGGACCCTTTTTCTTTTCGCGATTTTTTCTCGCGGCTACTCCGATGATTGTTGGTCTCCCGCCTCGGGCCTTCTCTCGTTCAGGACGAACGACCCCTCCGGCAGCTTCTTGCCCTTGCGGACCAGCGCAACGTCGTAACCGAGCATGTCGAGATAATTCATCGCCACCAGAACGCTCGGGTTGTCCTTCTTGATGACGGACTGAACCGCCTGGTACGTTACCCCGACCCTTCTCGCCAAGTCGGACTTGTTCAAGCCAGTGTCAGCGAGTATCTCCATGAGCACTTCGGCGAATCCGGTCTTTTCCATGTGTCCTCCTCTCGTTGACTCGATAATAGGCTATCGCTTGCGTATACGTCAATAGGTCTTTTTGATTTTTTAGGCGGTCGGGGGGCTTAGTGGTGCCTGTTCTGGATCACTGGATACCTGCCCGGTACCCTTATTGAACTGCTATTTTATGGAAAAGCGTGCATCCTTATATATATGTGCATGATCAAGTGCCGGAAACTCTCGATTTATCGGTACTCTCATATATATAAGCGATTGTTTGTGTAGAAAACGTGAACTCTCCCGTTTGATATAAGCAGGTGCTTATAACGTGCGGTATAACTCTGGTTGTACAAGCAATAGCTTATACGTAACCCTACGATCGAGAGGAACGATCATGAGCAACCTTACACACGTTATCGAGACCGCAACTGGAGAGGTTTTTAACAGCACAACCGACGCGATCAACGCCGGTTATGTGCAATGCGTTAATTGTGGCGGCTGGATCCTTGACGACGACGCCACGGAAACGGCGGACGGCCCCGTATGCCAAACCTGCCTCGAGAGTGACTATACCGTTTGCGACGTTTGCGGCGAATACGTCGATGTGTGCCACGTCCAAGACGTGCAATTCTACCGCACTACCTGCGATTATGTGACTCAAACCGTATGTGATACGTGCGTTGATAATATCGATACGATTCGAGAGTGCGCCGATTGTGGAACGCTTTTTGATGCATCTGCATCTTACGCAGATAGCGACGGCGAAATATCAACGTATGAGGATGGATACCGCGCCGTGTGCGGCGAATGCTTATACGATCATTACGTCGAATGCGAATCGTGCGGCACGTGGATTAGGATCGAAAACGCTCATGAACGCAATTGTGATTATTATTGCCCCGATTGTGCAGGATCGGACGACCTCGAGAGTTACGGCAGGACCGACAAACGCACGTGCAACCTACGCTTTTTCAAGGCGAACGACGATCCCGACGACTACAAGCTTTTTCTAGGCGTCGAGCTCGAGACGGAAAACGACGATAACGGCGACGCTGCAACGGCCATTAAAAACGCGGTAAACAGTGCGTGTGGCGATCGTAACGCCGTGGTATGCAAACAGGATGGATCGCTAGACGACGGCGGGTGCGAGGTCGTCACGATGCCTATGAGCCTGCGCTATCACACGGAAACGGCGTTATGGGACGCCGTGACGAAAAACGCCGATTATGTGAGTGAACGCACGGGAATGCACGTCCATATCTCACGCGACTTTTTCACGTGCGACGCGGAATTGACGACGTTTTGCCGTATCCTATGCCGTTTCGTGTCGCATTTTAGGACGATCGGAGAACGCTCAGACGGCTGCTATTATGGCCGGTGGCCGTCGGCCCATAAAATGGGTATCGACCTGCAAAACGACGACTATATAACAAAACGCAATAAAACTATGGCGTTTTTGCAAGAAGCCGATAGGTATACCGCTATCAACCTAAAACCGCGCGACACGATCGAATTGCGCTTTTTTGAGTCTACGCTCGATCCCGATACTATTCGCGGGCGTCTCGAGCTTGTAGCAGGCGCGGCGCTTGTAGCTCATGAGTTGGGCGGCGGTTATTTCGGCAACGTTATCGAAGAGTGGACTTGGGACGACACAAAAACGATGATCCTTACGACGTTGTGGGCACACGGTTACGGCACTAAACAGGCCGTTAACCTGCTAAAACGCCTAGGCGAATAGCTTTTTTCAACCTGCAAAAAACGGGCGTCGTTTTGCGGCGCCCACGTATAGTTAGGATCGTGTATGTGCATCATTTTATCTTGTAAACCGGGCGTCGTGCCGTCCTACGATATGATCGAGACATGTTTTGATAATAACCCGGACGGCGCCGGGTTTATGACGTCGGACGGCGTTTGCGTGCACGGCTATAAGGGATTTAATGATCCCGTCGCCCTATATGAGCGCGTCGCCGCGTTGATGGACAAAAAACAGCCGTTAGTGCTGCACTTTAGGATAGGTACAAGCGGCGGGCTTGGGGGTGACGTGACGCACCCATACCCCGTGACAAACAGCCTTAGAAAGCTGCACGCCCTAAAATGGACGGCGCCATACGGCATAGCTCATAACGGCGTTTTGCCGTATGGATCGGACGACGCGCGCCATATATCGGATACTATCGCGTTTATAAAAAGTGACTGTTTTACAATCAAAAAAGACCCGCGCACGATCAAGGGCGGCGGCTTGACCGTGTCTAACGCCGCAAAAAAGAAGCTAGCGGGCAAAACGCTAGGATCGCGTTTGTGCATTATGGATAAAGCCGGACGCGTGCGTTTGATCGGCGATGGATGGAGAGAGGCGGCGCCCGGTATTATGGCGTCGAATGGATCCTACAAGCCGTGGGGAACGCCGTCCTATAAGGCGGCTGTCGACGACGTGCAATTTTACGACGACTACGGCCTACCAGAGACGTGCCGTGGGTGCGCGCTCAAAAAGGCGTGCGAGGTGCAGTGTCCGTTTTGCGATCAGATCGCATATGAGCTAGGATATACGCCGGCGGACGTCGACGCCGTTAACGCGGCTGTTTGGGGTGATAGCTATACTGGATAACTTTTTCAAGGGCGGCGTTATCGGCTGTTTTTTGTCGATCGTTTTCGCGCCCATAATCTTTTTGTGGTACCTCATTAAAATACTGCTTGACCTGAACTAACGGCGCCGGGGCGTTTGCCCCGGCGTTTTTTTGTGTCTCGATACGCCTGCGATCCTAGCGCCTGCGATCCTAGCGCCTGCGATCCTAGCGCCTGCGATCCTAGCGCCTGCGAT
>OLRJ01000847.1_pt1 | contig 28682 bp, 26 predicted proteins | sample 1672741 | NCBI WGS metagenome assembly OLRJ01 (sample SAMEA3136719, study PRJEB25190) | human gut metagenome | biome: human gut; feature: human-associated habitat; material: faeces | place: Austria | collected 2013
TTTTCTGTCTGCGCAGGGGGGCCGAGGCCCGGGGGGACCCGGCCGCGGCCCCCTTTCTTTTGCCATGGCAACGCCGCGGGCGCACCTCGGCACTCCAGGCGGGCTTCCTGCAGCCGGGGCGAGTTCTTTCCTTTGTTGCGCGCTGAATCTTCTCTTTTGTTTACCTGCGATAAGCCGTTTGCTTTCTGCTTGATAACCTTTTCGCATCTCTCACCTGCGTGAAATTTTTGTTTGAATCGCTGATTTAAGGCTTGCTTGCTAATCTTTTCTTGAAGGTTTCGGCATATTGCGCTAGGATAAGCCCTGTTTGATGCTCTTTTGCGTCGTGATTCTTTTTGTAATCGATTGTTATTTTTTTCTTCGGTGATTATTGTGCGCTCAGCACATTCTCATATCTTGTTACCCTATTTGAGGAGGACCCGTGAAGTTCTTTCTTGACACCGCAGACCTTGCGGAAATCGAGGAGGCTGCAAGCTGGGGCGCCCTTGCCGGCGTCACGACGAACCCGTCGCTTTATGCGCGCATCGGTGGGAAGCTTGACGACTTCCACAACCACATCAAGCGCATCTGCGACATTGTTGGCCCGGATTGCCCTGTCTCGGCTGAATCTGTTGCCATGAATCGCGACGAGATCATCGCTGATGGTCGTGAGCTTGCCGATATCGCGCCGAACGTCGTCGTGAAGGTTCCCACTATGGTCGAGGGTCTTGCTGCAACCCACACCCTTGCGGCCGAGGGCATTCCTGTCAACATGACGCTTTGCTTCAGCGTCCCGCAGGCACTTTTGGCTGCTCGTGCCGGCGCTCGCTACATCAGCCCGTTCATCGGTCGATTCGACGATATCTCTGAAGACGGTCTTGAGCAGGTTGCTAATATTGTGACGGCAATTAACAATTACGATTTCACTGCTAACACGGTCAATGGCGAGCAGGTTGAGATCATTGCTGCTTCGATTCGCTCTGCGAATCATGTTACGCAGGCTGCTCTCATGGGCGCCGACATCGCGACCGTTCCCTTCGGCGTTCTGAAGAAGATGGTGCAGCACCCTCTGACCGATCGTGGTCTCGATTCCTTCCTCAAGGACTGGGAGAAAGTGCAGCAGGCATAAATTATGAGCGATAACGAAGTGGCGGAGACCAAAGCAGCTGAAGCTTCCGAAGCCCCGAAGAAGGCTGCTGATAATACGACCTCCGCTTCCCCCGTGAAGCGCGGCCCTGGTCGCCCGCGGAAGGTGAAGACTGAAGCTGCCGAGACGCCTGCGGAAGCTAAACCGAAGCGCGGCCCTGGGCGTCCTCGCAAAACGCCCGTTGTCTCTGCGGCTGCCGAGTCGGCTTCAACCCCGGCGCCTGCTAAGGCTGCCAAGGCTGCGGCTCAATCGGCTTCCGAGGCCCCTGCGGAAGAGAAACCCAAGCGCCGACCTGGTCGTCCGCGAAAGAACTCTCTTCCCGTTGATGCAGAAGGCTCATCCAAGGGAGCGCCTGTGAGGGTGGCTGAAACCAAGGCGGGGGAGGCTCCTGCTGACGGCGAATCGAAAGCGGCCAAGTCCGCTGCACGTAAGACGACGTCTCGCATGAGCGCTGAGCGCGCATCGGATGCGGATGCTTCTGAAGCTCGCACTGGGAAGGCTAGCAAGTCTGACGACCGAAACGACGATCAGGTTCCAGAGGCGTCCTCTTCCAATGCTTCTCATAAAGATTCGTCATCTCCGTCGAAGACCACCGTTCACGTGCGTCGCTCTCGCGGGGAGCAGAATTCCTCAAACGAGCAGAAGCAATCCGGAAAGAATCATTCCGGTTACAACAAAGACCGCAACAATAATCAGAAGCAGTACCAGCAAAAGCACGGCAACGACCGCAAGCAGCGCCGTGGCCGCAACCAGCAGAACCGCGAGATCACTCCGAGCGTGAACCGCGAGGAACTTGCCGCGCTCAAGGTCGCTGAGTTGAGGGCGAAGGCCGCCGAGCTCGAACTGGACGTGACGGGCCTTAAGAAGGCGGAGCTCGTTGATGCGGTGTATGAGGCGAGCGTGAAAGCCGAAGGATTCATCGAGGTCTCCGGCATTCTCGACATCATGCCCGATGGGTATGGTTTCCTGCGCACGCAGGGATACCTTCCCAGCGAGACGGATGCCTATGTGGGTCTTTCCATGATTCGTCGCAACGGTTTGCGCAAGGGCGACATGATATGCGGCCAGACGCGCCCTGCGCGCGAGAACGAGAAGTTCGCTGCAATCCAGAAGCTTATCTCGATTAACGGGAAGGCTCCTGAAGAGGGGTCAAAGCGTCCGAAGTTCTCTGACTTGACTCCCGTTTATCCTGATGAGCGCCTGATTATGGAGCACGGCAAGAGCACGATCACCGCCCGCGTGATCGATCTTGCGGCGCCGATAGGCAAAGGCCAGCGCGGTCTTATCGTGTCGCCTCCGAAGGCGGGCAAGACGACCATCCTGAAGGATATCGCAGCTTCCATCACGGCGAATAACCCCGAGGTCCACCTCATGTGCCTGCTCGTCGACGAGCGTCCCGAAGAAGTTACCGATATGGAGCGCTCGGTTCGCGGTGAGGTGGTTTCCTCGACCTTCGACATGCCGTGCGAGAATCATATCGCCGTGTCGGAGCTCGTTATCGAGCGTGCGAAGCGTCTGGTGGAAATGGGTGAAGATGTCGTTATCCTGCTCGACTCCATCACGCGACTTGCCCGTGCGTACAACCTTGCGCAGCCCGCTTCCGGGCGCATCCTCTCGGGTGGCGTCGATTCGACGGCGCTCTATCCGCCCAAACGCTTCTTGGGCGCGGCGCGCAATATCGAAGGCGGCGGCAGCTTGACCATCCTCGCTTCTGCTCTCATCGATACCGGATCGAAGATGGACGAGGTCATTTTCGAGGAGTTCAAGGGAACGGGCAATATGGAGCTCAAGCTCGACCGCAACCTCGCCGATCGCAGGATCTTCCCGGCGATCGATCCGGTAACGAGCGGCACCCGCAAGGAAGATTTGCTGCTTGATCCGCAAGAAGCCCCGCTCATTTGGGCAGTTCGTCGTATCCTCTCGAATATGAACAATACTGAACGAGCGATGGATATGCTGATCAAGTCGCTTAAGCGCACCGAGACGAACCAAGAGTTCCTCTTGCGTACGGCGAAAAAAGCACAATCTGCTCATGGGAAGGTTGAAGACGGCTTCGAGCTGTAGCGCGATTGTCCGCGGCACCCCTAGATTTCGCGAAGCGCCGAGGGTTTTGCTTTATCGGTAGACGCGCCGGGCATGTTCGTCCGGCGCGTTTTTTCATAAGGTAGTATGGAGTTAGGACGATTAGGAGGGAAGATGAACAACCAGCCTGAAAACTCTCGAGCGAGCGGCGTTTCCAACAATGCCAATGCTCCTTACGGCGCCTATCAGCCGCAACCTGGCAACCAGGCCTATTGGCAGCAGCCGTCGTACGCGCCGCCGTACGCTGCGCCGGTGCAACCGCAGAAGAAAAGCCGCGGTTGGATCGTTGCGCTTGTTGCAGTGGTGCTGCTGTTCGCCTTTCTGTTCACGGCTCTTGCCTCGTGCACGAGCGTGATGGCGGGGGCGAGCTCCTCGATGTTCGGGGCGGGTTCGCAAAGTGCGGTCGATTCGCTTTCCGAGGATGCCGTCGGCGTGATCACCATCGACGGGACGATCGACTACGACGGTTCCACGGCAAGCCCCGAGGGATTGAAAGCTCAGCTCGATCGCGCTGAGAACAACCCTCACATCAAGGCGGTCGTTCTGCGCGTCAACTCGGGCGGTGGCACGGCGACTGCGGGCGAGGAGATGGCCAGCTATGTCAACGACTTTTCGAAGCCGGTTGTGGTCTCGAGCGCTTCGGTGAACGCTTCCGCAGCCTACGAGATCTCGTCTCAGGCCGACTACATCTTCACCGCGAAGACCACAGCAATTGGTGCAATCGGAACCGCCATGCAGGTGACTGACCTTTCGGGTCTGCTCGACAAGCTCGGTATCTCGGTTGAGAACATCACTTCTGCCGAAAGCAAGGATTCGAGCTATGGGACCCGCCCGCTCACCGAAGAGGAGCGCGCGTACTACCAGGCCATGGTCGACACTGTTAACGAGACGTTTATGGAGACCGTCGCGTCGGGTCGCTCGCTTCCGATCGAGCGGGTTCGCGAGCTTGCCACGGGTCTTACCTATACTGGCATTGACGCGATTCAAAACGGCCTTGCTGACGAGATTGGCACAAGGGAAGATGCCATCGCGAAGGCGGCGGAGCTTGCCAGCATGCGCACCTATACGGTGGTGAGCCTCGAGCCCGAGTCCGACGATTTGTCTGATCTCGTCGGACTGCTTTCGAGCAGCAAGATGTCGAACGAAGATTTGATTGAAAGATTGAAGGAGCTTAACGGCAATGGCTCACAGCACTAACGAGAACCCGGTGGAATGGCCTGCACGCGCGGTCGTCACCGCGGGCATGCCATACGGCAACAAACCGCTGCATTTCGGGCACGTGGGAGGCGTGTTCGTCCCGGCAGACGCGTTCGCGCGCTTCTTGCGGGACCGCATCGGCAAGGATAACGTCCGATTCGTCTCGGGAACCGACTGCTTCGGCTCCCCGATCAACGAGGGCTATCGAAAGCTCGTCGAGGCGGGGGAGTTCGACGGGAGCATCTCTGACTACGTGATGCGCAACCACGAGCGTCAGGCGAACACGCTGCGCTCGTACGGCATCAGCCTCTCGATTTACGATGGCTCGGGAATCGGCCACGCTGGCGAGGTCCATCAGCATGTCTCCGAGGCATTCATCGAGAAGCTCCACGAGAACGGTTTCCTCCGCAAAGAATCGACGCTTCAGTTCTACGACACCGAGGCGCAGACGTTTCTGAACGGTCGCCAGGTGGTGGGGCACTGCCCAGTCCAGGGGTGCAAGTCTGAGCACGCTTACGCGGACGAGTGCGATTTGGGCCATCAGTACGACCCGGTCGACCTCATCGCGCCGAAGTCGTCGGTCACGGGAACCGTGCCCGAGATGCGCCCCGTCGAGAACTGGTATTTCGACTTGCCCGCCTTCTCCGAGTTTCTGAAAAAGCACGTCGAGGCACTCAAGGCCGATACTACGATCCGCGATGTCGTCCCGCAGACGATCGAGGAGTTCCTCGCGCCGCCGGTCGTCTATGTGAAGAACGAGGCCGAGGAGGCATATCGGGCGATTGCGGCCGACCTGCCGAAGCACGTCTTTCGTCCGGCGGAGAAGGGCAAGCAGAGCTTCGAGCTCGAGTTCTCGTCTATCGAGGATAGAGATGCGGCGCGTCCGCTGCTTGCGCAAGCGAACATCCGCTTCCGCACGGGAAAGACGCTCGTTCCGTTCCGCATCACCGGTAACATCGAGTGGGGCGTGAAGGCGCCGGTCGTCGAGGGCGTCGAGGGACTTACCGTGTGGTGCTGGCCGGAGTCGCTGTGGGCGCCGATTTCGTTCACCATGGCGGTAAACGACGAGCTCGGCCTTCCGCGCTCGAGCTGGCAGGAGTGGTGGTGCTCAGATGATGCGGAGGTGTTCCAATTCATCGGACAGGACAATCTTTACTTCTACGGTGTCGCTCAGCCGGCGATGTGGGAGGCGCTCAAGCCCGGGAACTTCTTCGGGGGCAAAGAGTCACCTGCGCTGCGCCAGACGACGCTCATTGCAAATCACCACCTGCTGCTCGGCAATAAGAAGGCGTCGTCGTCGGGTGCTGTGAAGCCGCCTTCGGCTGATGAGCTGCTCGATTACTACACCCCTGAGCAGCTGCGCGCGCATTTCCTCGCGCTCGGGCTTGATCAGAAGTCGGTCGGGTTCAAGCCCAAACCGTTCGACCCCGACGAGTCGAAGCGCACCGATCCGCGCGTGGCCGACCCGGCGCTCAAAGAGGGAACGCTTCTCACCAACGTGTTCAACCGATTGGCGCGCAGTTGCTTCTATGAGGCGCAGAAAAACTTCGAAGGTATGATGCCGCTTTGCTCGATTAGCGAGGAGGTCGTTGCGCGCGCGCAGAAGGCACTGCACACCTACGACGGGCTCATGCGCAAGGTCGAGCTGCATACGGTGATGCCGCTTATGGACGAGTTCATCCGCTATTCGAACAAGTATTGGACTGACGGCATCAGGGAGGCTGAGCTTTCCGGTGATGCCGACGCGCGTCGGCAGGTGCTCGCGGACTCGTTCTATCTCCTGCGCGTCTGCACGCTGCTCATGCACCCGATTGTTCCGTTCGGCTGCGAGAAGATCTGCATGCAGATGAACTTCGACGCCGATGAGTTTTTCAGCTGGAACTACGACTTCGAGGGAATGGGCGAGCTGTGCGGTGCTGCCGAGCTCGACGAGGGGGCGCATCGCGTTCGCGAGCTTCCTCCGCGTTTTGATTTCTTCGAGAAGCACGAAAGCCAGATCAAGAAGAAGTAGCGGGTGTCTGCGCGATTGTGGTCGTGTATTGTGATGCGGGTGGGAAAGCGCGCCTTTCCGCCCGCATTTTCTTTTGAGCTGGGCATTCTGCGGCAATTGTAACTAAGCGCAGCATCTTCGGTTTCTTCTGTTCAGCCGTCCCGTTTCCTCTCCCTCTTCCTCGAAAAGAAAACTTCTATTTGCTCTTGCAGACGCATATGGAAGAGCGTTATAATTCAACGGTTTCTATATTACACATGCTTGCGCGACCCACGCCGCCAGTGGCCAACCGGAAAAGGCTGCGGTAGTTGGGGATGACCGCAGGCAGAGGATTAACGAATGGAGAAGAACATGACGAAAGTCAGCATTCAGTCGCTGCTCGATGCAGGCGCGCACTTCGGTCATCAGACCCGCCGCTGGAACCCCAAGATGAAGCCCTACATCTTCGGCCATCGCGGTGACATCTACATCATCGACCTCAAGCAGACCCTCATCGGCCTCGACCAGGCCTACACCTTCGCTTCCGAAACCGCCAAGAAGGGCGGCACTGTGCTGTTCGTCGGCACCAAGAAGCAGGCTCAGGAGCCCATCGCCGATGCTGCGAACCGCTGCGGCATGCCGTATGTGAACGCTCGTTGGCTCGGCGGCATGCTCACCAACTTCCAGACCATCCGCTCCCGCGTTGCCCGCATGGAGGAGCTCGAGGCCATGGACACCGACGGTCGCATGGCATCGCTTCCCAAGAAGGAGCAGATCCTGCTGCACAAGGAGCTCGCCAAGCTGCAGGCCAACCTCAACGGCATCCGCAACATGAAGCGCACGCCCGACGCCGTCTTCGTGATCGACACCAACCGCGAGGGCATCGCCATCCACGAGTGCAAGCGTCTCGGCATCCCCGTCATCGGCACGCTCGACACCAACTGCGATCCGGACGACGTCGAGTTCGGCATCCCGGCTAACGACGACGCCATCCGCTCCGTGCGCCTGCTCGCCGACTTCGTGGCTGATGCCGTCATCGCCGGTACGGGTGCTCCCGTGACCGCTGCCGAGATGGAGGCCGCTCCCGCCGAGGCTGCTCCCGCTGAGGAAGCTCCTGCTGCTGAATAGCACGAACGTTTAGCTCCAGCCGCGCGCTCGATAGAGGGCGCGCGGTCTTTTCATTCATCTTTCACTTGAGAGAAAGGAACATCCGTGGCTGCAATTACCGCTGCAATGGTCAAAGAGCTCCGCGAAATGACCGACGCCGGCATGATGGAGTGCAAGAAGGCTCTCGTCGAGGCCGATGGCGATATGGACAAGGCCGTTGACGTTCTTCGTACCCGTGGTCTGGCCGCTGCCGCCAAGAAGGTCGGCCGTGCCACCAACGAGGGCACCGTTATGGCTATCGTTTCCGACGACGCGACCAAGGGCGCTGTCGTGGAGCTCAACTGCGAGACCGACTTCGTCGGCATGAACGAGAAGTTCAAGGGCTACGCTGAGAAGATCGCCCGTGCCGCTATGGCTGCCAACGTCGAGGACGTTGAGGCTCTGAAGGCTGTCGACGCCGAGGGCGAGACCGTCGAGGACGTGCTCACCGATGCCATCCACACGCTCGGCGAGAACATGAACCTCGCTCGCGCTGCTGTCGTCGAGGCTGGCGGCGTCGCCTCCTACATTCATGGTGGCGGCAAGATCGGCGTCCTCGTGACGTTCGATGTCGAGGGCATCGACCCCGCTTCCGACGAGTTCCAGCACTGTGGCCGCGACGTCGCTATGCAGGTTGCTGCCGCTTCCCCGGTTTCCGCAACCCGTGAGTCCGTCCCTGCCGAGGTCGTCGCGCACGAGATGGAGATCTACAAGGCTCAGGCTGCCGAGTCCGGCAAGCCCGAGAACATCCAGGAGAAGATCGCCACTGGCCGTCTTGAGAAGTTCTACAAGGAGAGCTGCCTCACCGAGCAGGCTTTCGTCAAGAACCCGGACCAGAACGTCACCGACTACGTCAACGAGGTCGCCAAGAAGCTCGGCGGCACCATCAAGGTGACCGGCTTCAAGCGCTTCATGCTCGGCGAATAGACGACACGCTTTTTCCCGGCGTATCGGTGGGTTTTCGCCCCTGCGCTGCAACCAAACGCTTTACTTGTGAAGGCTCGCTCTGTGCGGGCCTTCGCTTTTTATAATGGATGGACTGGAATGTTGATATTGCACGGCTCGGCCTCCGGGGCCGCCTTTCCGTGCATCGTGATAGAAGGTGTCCTTTCATGGAAGAGGAAATCATCGTTTCGGGCAACGGGGTGCTCGAGGGGGAAGTCCGCGTATCCGGCGCGAAGAACTCGGCGTTGAAACTTATCGCCGCAGCAATTCTTGGACGGGGCAAGACGGTGCTCCACAACGTGCCGCGCATTTCCGATATCGAGATCATGTCCGAAGTCCTTGCTCATCTCGGTGCCGATGTCGAACGCGGCGCCGACCATTCGCTGTCCGTCGACACGTCCACCGTCGATAAATACGAGGCTCCTTACAAACTCGTTTCGAAGATGCGCGCGAGCATTTCCGTCCTCGGGCCGCTCATCGGGCGCTTCGGTGAAGCCCGTGTCGCTATGCCGGGCGGCTGCCAAATCGGCGCGCGCAAGATTGACATGCACCTCGTCGGGCTAGAGGCTCTAGGCGTCCACTTCGACAACGCCCACGGTGTCCTTCATGCGACGACGCCGAACGGCCTGCATGGCGCCCACGTGATGCTCGAGTTCCCGAGCGTCGGCGCAACGGAGAACACGCTCATGGCGGCCGTGGTGGCGAACGGGACGACGTTCATCGAGAACGCGGCGCGCGAGCCCGAGATTGTCGACTTGGCGAACATGCTCTCGAGCATGGGCGCCCATATCGAAGGTGCAGGAAGCTCCACCATCGAGGTACACGGTGTCTCCCTCGATGATTTGGGGCCGTGCGAGCATACCGTGGTGGGCGACCGCATTGAGGCGGGAACGTTCCTTGTCGGAGGCGCGCTTACCGGCGGTCCGGTCACGGTCAGGGGGATTGACCCATCGTTTCTGCGCATGGCGCTCATGAAGCTCGAGGCCATGGGGTGCGAAATCATCACCGGCAAAGACTTCATTACCGTCTCGCGCACCGAACCCCTTCGCGCGGTCGACATCCAAACGCTTCCGCATCCTGGGTTCCCGACCGATCTGCAGGCGCAGTTTATGTTGCTGGCATCGCTCGCCGAAGGGCCTTCAGTCATCACGGAGAACGTTTTCGAGAACCGTTTCATGTTCGCCGCCGAGCTCTCGCGCATGGGCGCCGACATCACCATCGAGGATCATCATGCGCTCGTCCGCGGGGTCGAACTTCTGCAGGGTGCGCCTGTAAAATCGACTGACCTTCGCGCGGGAGCCGCCCTGGTGCTCGCCGGCATCGTCGCCGAGGGCGAGACGCGCGTCAGCCATATCTACCACATCGACCGAGGGTATGAGGACTACGTCGGCAAGCTGCGCGGGCTTGGCGCAGACGTATCCCGGCTCGACGTCGACGAGAGCCTCTAGGCGCCTATTGCGATGTTCGGCAAGAAGAAGGGCTTTAGCGCCTCGCAATCGAAACATACCTCCCGCAAAATGACGTCCCACACCATCGGCACGCATGTGGCGAAGGGCGGCACTCCGCGCCATTCTCGCGGGATGAACGCCTCGTCGGTCGGGTTCTCAAGCGATCGCAAGAAGCGTCGTGCCGCGCGCGGCATCGTCGATCATGTGACCCCCCAGACCGCATCGGGTGAGAACTATCGCGCCTATTCCCGTCGCGTGAGCAAGCGCGGCTATATCCAGAGCGCCCAACGCAAAAGCGGGATGCGACGCGCCGCTGTAGGTGTCATCTCGGTGATCGTCATCATCGCGGTTGCGGTTGGCGTCGGTGTCACTGTCTTTTTCAACGCATCGAACTCGAAGCTGTCGCTTGAGCATTCGAATGCGAGCAGCGCGCTTACCGCCGCCAAGGAAGGGTCGCCCTACTACGTTCTCGCCGCGGCGAACCTCGGCTCCCCTAAGGGAGGCTCCAATGTGTCGAGCGAGACCTACATCCTTGCGCGCGTGGATGAGTCCACGCGGACGCTCACGCTCGTCTCCATCCCCGGCAACCTTGCCGTAAGCCTCTCGGACGGCAAAACCCATCCGCTCTACGACGCCTATGGGATAGGCGGTGACGAGGCGCTCGTGAAGGCTGTCTCGTCCTTTGCGGGAGTGAGCATATCCCATCTCGTGAAGACGAACGAGGAGGGCATCCGCTCGCTCGTCGATTTGGTGGGCGGCATCGGCATGACGCTTCCCGAATCCGTCGACGACCCGTATGCGGGCAGCATCTACCTTGAGGCGGGGGAGCAGGTCCTCGATGCCGAAAGCTCGCTTGTCGCACTTCGCGCAAGCAATTACGCGAAGTCGTCCGAGACGCAAGCCTCGGTGCGCACATCCTTCGCCTATGCGATGGCGCTGCGTCTGCTCGAGGCGGGCGGGCTCGACTTCGCCACCGAGCTCGACGGAATTGCGGGCAACGTGCGGACCGATCTGTCGTCTTCGCAGGTGATCGATTTGGCGAACGCGTTTCGCCCCTTAGGCGAGGCGACGGTGTACGCGGCATATGTGCCGGGTAGCGAAAGCGAACAGGACGGAACGGCGCTGTTCAAGGCTTCCGATTCTCAATGGAAGACGGTTATGGAAAGCGTTGATGCCGGAGCCGATCCGAACGCCGTCGAAGAGGCAGAGACGGTGAGCGATCCCACTGGCATCAAGGTTGAGATCCGCAATGGCGGTGGCATCACCGGCGTCGGGGCGAAGATGGGCGAGATCCTCGGCAACGCGGGATTCACCATCGGGACTATCGGCAACGTTACGGATGCCGGTATCTACAACGAGACGCTCGTGATTTACCGCGACGAGGCGTACAAGGCGGCGGCGAACACCATCGTGAAGACGATCGACGGTGGACGCGTCGTCAACGGCGGCGACTACTATACTTTCGACGCGAACGTCCTTGTGGTGATCGGTAAGGATTGGCAGCCGATTCAGTAGTGACAAGCTGCACTGACCTTGCGCCTCGCGTGCGCGCGACGTTGGGGCGGCGGCTTGTGGTACTATAGCGAATCAAGAGAAACATCCAGTACTCGAGAAGGAGCAACGATGGTTGAGAAAACCGATGTGGCCGCGGTTTTGGAGCTTATCCGACCGAGCCTTCAGGCGGACGGCGGCGACGTGAAGCTGATCGACGTCAGCGAAGACGGCATCGTCACGGTTGAGCTTCAGGGCGCTTGTAAGGGCTGCCCGATGTCGGAGATGACGCTTGCCAACGGCGTCGAGCGCATCTTGAAGGAACGCGTGCCGGGCGTCGAGCGCGTCGTGCCGTACCACGAGGGATACTAGTCGACTACTTGTGAGACGCGAGAAGGGCGGGAATATCCCGTCCTTCTCTTTATTTCGGGCAAGCTGTTCAGGCAGAGGTCGCGCGTCCTGTCGCGCGGTTGCCGGGACGGTAGTGCCGGTGAAGGAGGAAAAGGTGTCTCATTGCTGGGAGATGCGGGGCTGCGACGACGAGATGCAGGAGCGCTGCCCTCACAACACGCCGGGCGAGCCGTGCCCTGCCGACTGCCATTACGCTGCATGCCATCGTCCGACGCACGAGGTCTGCGACGACTTCGAGCTGCTGCTCAATCCCGATTTGGGCTACGACGCGGCGGTGAAGGAAGTGTGCCATTTCTGCACGTTCTTCCTGACGCACGGCCCGAGCATCGAGGAGTGTCCGCGCCAGGAGCACAAGCTCGGCGCGCGCAATCGATTCATCCTGTAGGACGCCTTGCGCCCAAACACTGCTACAATGAAGCAAACACGACCGACTGCGATGAGGAGGCGAGAGCTGTGGTTCGAACGCTGAGCTGTCCCACGTGCGGACAAAGCGACCTGGACGTATGCCGCTACGACTCCATGATGGTCCTTCGCAGCGATGTCGCGATGTTCACGGTCACATGCCCCCGATGCGGCGCGTCCGTCTCGTCGGTCCAGGCGATTCCTTTGGCCCTGCGCGAGGAAGTTCGCTTCGCCGCCATCGAAGTGGGCGCTGGAATGGGAAGGGACTAGCTCCTTGCTCAACGAAATCTATCAAAGCCTCGACCCGATCGCGTTCTCGGTCGGGCCTTTTTCTGTGCGCTGGTACGGTATCGCATACGTGCTCGGATTTATCTGTGCCGCTCTCGTGCTCATGAGCACGGCGAAGCGCTGGCGGGTGCGCGTCGACTCGGATGCGCTCATCACCATCATGCTGTGCGTCATCGTGGGCGTCATCGTAGGCGGGCGTTTAGGGTACGTCCTGTTCTATGGAGACGGCTACTACCTGCAGCATCCTGTCGACATCTTCGCCCTCTCGAAGGGAGGCATGAGCTTTCACGGCGGGCTCATCGGCGCGCTGCTCTCGGGAATCGTCGCCGCGCATTTCACTCATATTCCGTACCTCACGCTGGCTGACCTCGGTTGCATCGGGGCTCCTATCGGGCTGTTCTTCGGGCGCTGCGCCAACTTTGTGAACGGCGAGCTGTGGGGCGCGCCGACCGATGCCGCGTGGGGCGTCGTGTTCGGGGGGCAGGCGGGAATGATGCCCCGCCATCCTTCCCAGCTCTATGAGGCAGTGCTTGAGGGCATCGTCATCTTCCTTGTGCTGTTCGCGCTTTCGCGCAAGCGTCCGCCGCGCGCCCAGGGGACTTTCCTCGGCGTGTTCCTCATCATGTATGGGTGCTTCCGTTTCGCCATCGAGTTCGTGCGCGAGCCTGACGTGCAGCTTGGATACCTGTGGGGCGGTTGGCTCACGATGGGGCAGGTGCTCTCGACTCCGCTCATCGCGGTCGGCATTGGTGTGCTACTTTATGCGCTTATTGCGAAGAAGTCTCAACAAGGACTTCCAGAATTGAAACAAAGCGAGTAACATATGCAGCAGAGCAAGGCTATGACACGAGAGGAGCCTTGTTTGCAGTAGCCGCGCGCTTCCCAGATGGGGATGCGCGGGGCGCAGACGAGAAAGGGATACGTTATGGACGTCACGTTCTATAAATGCAACCACTGCGGCAACGTTGCCGTGAAGCCCTTCGATAAGAAGGTTCCGCTTTCCTGCTGCGGCGAGAAGATGAGCGAGCTGGTCGCAAATTCCACTGATGCGGCGGTTGAGAAGCACGTTCCCGTCGTGAGCATTTCGGGCAATGCCGTTCACGTCGAGGTCGGCAGCGTGGTCCACCCGATGACCGACGAGCACCTCATCGCGTTCGTCTGCCTGGTCACCGAGAAGGGGTACCAGATTGCAGAGCTGACGAGCGCCGACAAGCCGGAAGCCGACTTTGCTATCGCCGAGGGCGACCGCGCGATCAAGGTTTACGAGTACTGCAACCTGCACGGTCTGTGGGTCGCTGAGGTCTAGGCCCGCTGTCGGGAGCGTCTTGGGCGCGCCTCGTCCTTTGCGCCGCCGCATTTTTCTCTCGACGTTGCAGCTGTGTGGTCGAGACGGGCGCTTGACTTCTGTACGGGCGGTGAATCGATGCGATTCGCCGCCCGTTTCTTATTGCAATGTCAATGCGCTGTGGTATTATAAAAAAGCTTGTCTCGCCTTGGTCGGAAACCAAGGCATGGTAAAGGAGAACCAACATGAAGCAAGGAATCCATCCGGATTACGTCGAGTGCACCGTCAAGTGCACCTGCGGCAACACGTTCACGACCCGCTCCACCAAGTCCGAGCTGCGCGTTGACATCTGCAACGCCTGCCACCCGTTCTTCACGGGCCAGCAGAAGTTCATCGACACCGGCGGACGCGTCCAGCGCTTTGCCGACAAGTTCGGCTCCGCGAAGGACATGGTTGCCGAGCGCGAGGCTGCCAAGAAGGCCAAGCGCGCTGCCGCCGTCGCCGAGGCAGAGGCTGCCAAGAAGGCCGAGCGCGAGAAGAAGGCTGCCGAGAAGGCCAAGCGTGCTGAAGAGTATGCCAAGAAGGCTGAAGAGGAAGCTGCCCGTGCTGCCGAGGCTGCTGCTACCGCCGAGGCTGAGGGCTCTGCCGAAGAGGCTGCTGCCGACGCCGAGGCTGAGGCCGCTCTCGAGGTCGAGGCTCCCGCAGCCGAATAGCTTTTCCCCTGGGAAAAAGCAAGCCCGAACAGCTCAGCTGTTCGGGCTTTTTCTTTTGCTGAAAGATAAGGCCTCGGCAGGCCATCGCCGCGCGGGAGAGCCGGAAGCAAGCCGCAAGTGCCGAACCGTAAAAGGGCAGGCCGCGGTGCCGGAACCTGCCGCTGGCTACAGGGCATGGTCAGGAGCCTTAGTCGACGCCGATCATGAGGTCGGTGGACTTCACGATGGCGACCGCTTTGTTGCCAACTTCCAGTCCGAGCTCCCCGATCATGTCGTTGAAGACCGAGCCGGTGATGATGTTGCCGTCTGCGAGCGTGAGGGACACGCGCCCGTCTGTCTTTCCCGGGCGAACCGTGGTCACGGTGCCGACGAGCTGATTTCGGGCCGACAGGTTGTCGAGGGGCTCATCTCCGCGCGCGAACATGACATGGCTTGCCTTTATGACGGCATATGCCGGCATGCCCTTCTTAAGGCCGAGATCGTGAATGGCCTCCATGGTGATAATAGAGGTGAGGGCCGTCTCGCCGACCTTGATTGAGACGACTCCGCTCACGGCACCAATCTCGACGTCGGTAATCGTGCCCTTCAAGACGTTTCGTGCTGAAATGCGCATAGTTCCCCGTTCGCTGTTTGTATCGGTTATTCCCCGCATAGGGGCTTTCTCCCGTCAAGTATAGGCAAAGCCCCCAGAGCGCACAACCGTGCTCGTCAAGCTGTCTAATCGACGTTCCAGGCAATGAAAGCCCAGGTAATGGTTCTCGGCTCACGAAGACGCAGCGCTCCTTGCGGAATTCCTCTCTCTCCAGGCTTGCCGGCGTCCTCGTTCTCGACGATTTGCGCCTCGAGCCAGGGTTTGAGCTTCGAGAGCGCGATTTGCGTGCGCGTCTCTGGTAGGAGGGCACACGCTTTGCGCACCATGTCGTCGTACTTGCGCAGCGCGTCGTCGAAGGTCTCGAACGTGTCGTGCCGGGAGCTCTTGATATAGGTCAGTTCGGGTTCGAATCCCATGCTCGAGAGGATGTTCACGGCGTAGAGGTGGTCGCGGCCGACGCGCGAGGCGAGGCCGAGTGCCTCGATCACGTGGTCGTCGGTTCGCGGGGAGGCGCCTGTCGGCAACGTGATGCACACGCGGCGACGGGCGACCATGGTGAGCTTTAAGAGCGCGGCGCGCATATCGTCGACGGCAATCGAGCGCGATGCGGTGCACACGTCGTGAGATTTCGGGGCGATGCCGTGTTCCTCCCAGTCGTCTTCCCAGCTCATCTGCTCGCAATGCACGCTTTTGATCCCACGTGCCTCAAGTTCCCCGTGAAGGATGGAAAGCATCCCTTCCGAGAAGTCGGCGGCCGTGACAGCATGCCCCGCTTCCCCGAGCGGCAGGGCGAGAGCGCCCGTCCCGCAGCCCATGTCGAACACGCTTTCCTCGGGAGCGACTCCTGCGCGTTCAAGAAACGAGTTCACGTAGGGATTGGGGTAGTCTTTGGACGTAAAGGTCTTTGCCCGCTCGTTCCAGTAGACCGCGCTGTCGCGGTGTCGCCGCGCTTTTTGCAGCTGCATCCATTCGGCGTTCCAGTCGGTGGTGGTGAGCAGGGGAGTGAAGCTCTCTGTCATGGGAAGCTGCCTTTCTCGGGGAGTTTTCCGCATTGGGGCGAATCGGGGGCGACCCGATGCGCGCGTTTGCCTATCATGTTAGCGGACAATGGCCGATGGTGGGCGAAGACGGTCTTAAAAACTGCGGCTTGCCGCCATCGGGAAACGAAGAACCGCGAACGATACCAAGGAAGAGGGGGCTCTCTATGCATGTTGAGCTTTTGTACCATACGCCCGACCCTGAGCGTGCGATCGCCACTGCGGCGCGGTTGTGCTATGCGCCGGTGGGAGCGGTCGAGCTTATGGAAACGATGCCTGAGGAGCGCATTCGCAGCGTGCTTACGACCATCATGGAGAGCGGGCATTTTTCCACGCTCGAGCACGCGAGCTACACCTTCGCCGTCGACGGGGTCTCCCGCGCGCTCACCCATCAGCTCGTGCGTCACCGCATCGCGAGCTTCAACCAGCAAAGCCAGCGCTACGTGAAGTTCAAGGACGGCGTTGATGTGGTCACGCCCGACACCATCGCCTCCGACCCCGAGCGGAAGGCTCTCTTCGACGATGCCATCGCCGCCGCCGTCAGCGCGTACGAGAAGCTGCTCGACGCGGGCGTGCCCGCTGAGGACGCCCGCTATCTCTTGCCGAACGCTGCGGAGAGCAAGATCGTCATCACCATGAACGTTCGCGAGCTGCTGCATTTCTTCAAGCTGCGTTGTTGCAACCGCGCCCAGTGGGAAATTCGCGACATGGCGCACCGCATGCTCGAGCTCGCCCGTCCCACCGCGCCGTTCGTCTTTGCCGACGCCGGTGCCCCTTGCGTTTCGGGCACATGTCCTGAAGGCAAGATGAGCTGCAAAAACCCGTATCCTCGTGTGAAAAGGAGCTAGCGGAAAGTGACTCGCGAGAAAAGCGATCTCTCCCGCGCGTTCGCAGAAGACGGCGCGCGCAAGACCCACGTCGGCGGGCAGGCATTGCTTGAGGGCATCATGATGCGCGGAAAGTACAACTGGTCGGTCGCTGTGCGCGAGCCCTCCGGCGCTGTGTACACCGAAGAGCACGACTTGGCGAGCGGGAAGGAGAAGAACGGCTGGCTGTACTGGCCGCTCGTGCGCGGATGCCGTGCCCTGGTCGAGTCGCTCGTCTTGGGCTTCAAGGCGTTAGAGATTGCGACCCTTCACGCCTATGCGGAAGAGGGCGAGGGGGAAGAGAAGGCGGAAGAAAAACCTGTGTCTGGAACTGCGCGCGAGGCCGCCTGCGAACAGGGGCCGGAGCATGAGGCCGCTTGCGAGCAGCCTACGCGCCAGGAATCCGAGCTTGAGTTCTCCTGGAGGGACGACTTCGGACGTCCCGATACCGTGATCGACGCACTCGGCGCGCAAAGCTCGCTTGAGGTGGTGGGAGAAGCCGAGGGCGACGCCCCTGAGCCTGTCGCAAATAGCAAGGACGCTCACAATATCCCAAGCGCGAAGGAGCCCGAGCCCGAGTTCGGTAAGAAGGAGATGGCCGTCTCGATGGTTTGCGGGCTTGCGCTCGGCATCGTGCTTTTCATCGTGGCGCCCGCCTTCATCACGAACCTCATCGTGGGCGAGTACGACGGCAACACGCTTCTGTGGAACATCGTCGACGGCGTGCTGCGTGTTGCCGTGTTCGTCTTCTATATCTGGCTCATCGGGCGCATGTCGGAGATCAAGCGCATGTTCGGCTACCACGGCGCAGAGCACAAGACCATCCACTGCTACGAGCACGGCTTGCCGCTCACGCCCGAGAACGCGCGCAGCTTCCCGCGCCTGCACGTGCGCTGCGGAACCGCATTCCTCATCATGGTCATGATTATCGCCATCTTCGTGTACACGGTGGTGCCCCTAAACGCGCTCATCGCCGCATGGGGCGTGCCCGATGGTGCGCCGAAGCTTGCGCTTGTCATCTTGTCGCGTATCGTGCTCATGCCGGTGATCGCGGGCGTGTCCTATGAGATCACGGTCAGGTGGGCGGGCTCGCATCCGGACAACCCGCTTGTGAAGGTGGTGCTTTGGCCCGGCATGCAGATGCAGTACCTCACCACGAACGAGCCCGATGATGGCATGCTTGAGTGCGCCATCGCCGCCATGAAGCTCGTGCTCGACCGCGAGGAGGCCGAAGCGGGGCAGGCTGCGCAGGTGGAACAGGCAGCACAGACGGCATAGGACCCAGGGCGCCGCCGCCTTCCGCGCCGCCCTCGCGATAGGAACACCCCCAGGCTCGCCTCTTGGGTTCTCGAGATGAAAACCTCGTTTCGCGAACCTTTTTTGGTTCAGCGCTTCCAAATCGTGTATGCTAAAGCGCGTTATGCGCAACGTTTGGACGCTGCGCGCGATAGGGTAGGAGAATCCCCGCACACGTAAAACTGACGAATCGGGGTAATCGTGTGAACGATTTCCGGCGCGCGGCAGGCGCTCTGGTGGCAAGGAGGACCATGTGAAACTGGTCGTAACGGAGAAAAACGACGCGGCAACCAAGATCGCGAGCCTTTTGGGCGCGAGCAAGCCGAAAGCCGACAAGGTGTATTCGACGCCGATCTACCGGTTTGAGGTGGATGGCGAGGAGTGGGTGACCATCGGTCTGCGCGGGCATATCTTGGAGCCCGACTTCACTCCCAACCTGGTATATAAGAAGCGCGGCGGTTGGCAAGGCGTGACCGTCGAGGGCGAGACCGTGCCCGCCGATGTGCCTGCAAGCTTGGCTAAGCCCCCCTTCAAGAAGAAAAAGCCCTTCACCGAAGATGGCGTGGAGCTTAAAGGGTGGAAGATGGACGCGCTGCCGTACCTGGTCTACGCGCCAATCGAGAAGCTTCCTAAGGAAAAGGAAATCATCCGCAGCTTAAAGAACCTCGCCAAGAAGGCGGACTCCATCGTGATTGCGACGGACTTCGACCGCGAGGGCGAGCTCATCGGCTCCGATGCGCTCTCGTGCATCCAGGAAGTGAACCCTACCGCCCCCGTCTCGCGCGCCCGCTATTCCGCCTTTACGAAGGAGGAAATTACCCACGCGTTCTCCAATCTTGTGGAGCTCGACGTCAACCTGGCGTCCGCCGGCGCATCGCGCCAGGATATCGACCTTATCTGGGGCGCGGTGCTCACGCGCTATCTCACCCTCGTGAAGTTTGCGGGCTACGGCAACGTGCGCTCGTCGGGCCGCGTGCAGACGCCGACGCTTGCCCTCATCGTGGCGCGCGAGCGCGAACGCTTGGCGTTTGTCCCTGAGGACTACTGGGTGATTAAGGGAGCCTTCGACGCCGCCGAGAAGACCGGTCCCACATCGGGCGAGGGCGCGCTTGCTTTCGAGGCGCCCCATGCCACGGCGCGCTTCAAGGACGAGGCGCAGGCTAAGGCTGCCATGGCCGCCGTCGAGGGGGCGACAAGCGCGAAGGTGCTCTCCGTCGAGAAGCGCTCGCGCAAGCAGCAGCCGCCCGTTCCCTTCAACACCACAAGCCTCATGACTGCGGCGTCGGCGGAGGGCCTTTCCCCTGCACGCACGATGCGCCTCGCTGAGAGCCTCTACATGGATGGCTATATCTCCTATCCGCGCGTCGATAACACGGTGTACCCGAGCTCGCTCGACTTGGAGGAGGTCGTGAAGACCATCTCCGGTAACCCGGCTTACGCGCCGTTTTGCAAGGAACTGCTCGCGAAGGGGCCGCTTACGGCAACCCGCGGCAAGAAGGAGACGACCGACCACCCGCCGATCTACCCGACGGCCATGGTCACGCCCGACGACTTGCCGCCTGCGGAGTACAAACTCTACAACCTGATCGCCCGCCGCTTCATGGCGACGCTCTCCGAAGCCGCCGTTGTCGAGGGCACCAAGGTCACGCTCGATATCTCAGGCGAGCACTTCGCCGCGAAGGGCGACGTCCTCGTGCACGAGGGATATCGAGCCATCTACCCCTACGGCATGAAGAAAGACGAGCAGCTGCCTGCGCTCGCCGAGGGTCAGCAGATCGCCTTCAACGGCGCCACCTGCACGAAGAAGCAGACCGAGCCGCCCGCCCGCTACAGCCAGGGCAAGCTCATCCAGGAGATGGAAAAGCTCGGGCTCGGCACGAAGTCCACGCGCCACAGCATCATCGAGCGCCTCTACACGGTGAAATACATCCAGAACGACCCCATCGAGCCCTCGCAGCTTGGCATGGCGGTGTGCGACGCGCTCGACAAGTTCGCGCCGCATATCACCCACTCGGAGATGACGGCGGAACTCGAGGCCGAGATGGACAACATCGCCGAAGGCCAGAAGACCAAGGCAGATGTGGTCATGAACTCCCGCAACCTGCTCTCCGAGCAGCTGGCCGACCTCATGCCCCATTCCGAGGAAGTCAAGGACGCCCTTGCCGATGCCGTCGCCGCTGACGCGTACGTGGGCAAGTGCCCCAAATGCGGCAAGGACCTGCAGATTCGCGCCTCGCAGAAGACGCGCGGGATGTTCATCGGATGCGCTGGGTGGCCCGACTGCGATGTGACCTACCCGCTCCCGAAGGGCAAGATCGAGTCGATGGAGGAGCTGTGCCCCACGTGCGGGATGCCCCAGGTAAAGGTGACGGCTTTCCGCTCGAAGCCGCGCGTCATCTGCATCGACCCGAACTGCGAGACCAACAAAGAGCCAGATGTGGTCGTCGGCGAGTGCCCGGTGTGCAAGGCCGCCGGCAAGCAGGCGAAGCTCATCGCGCAGAAGAACCCGCGCACGCTCAAGCGTTTCATCCGCTGCGAGAACCACGATGAGTGCGGTGTGGGCTATCCGCTGCCCCAGTACGGCAAGCTTACGGCCACCGACGAGGTTTGCGAGCATTGCGGAGCGCCGCTCGTCATCGTGACGACGGCTCGCGGCCCGTGGAAGCTCTGCCCGAACTTCGACTGCCCAGGCAAGGAGCAAGACGATTCCGAGAAGGCGGCGTCGAAGGGGAAGAAGACCGCCGCGAAGAAGTCCGCCGCGAAAAAGACTACGGCGACGAGCAAGGCTGCGGCTAAGAAACCCTCAACTCGCAAAGCGTCGTCTGAGTCGGCGGGGAAATAGCGCCATGCCGGAGATGACAGAAGGGCGGGCGAAGGCCGGCTCGGGGACGCAGTCCGGCGCGCCGTCTCGGGCTAGCGCGCAGCCTGCGACGGCACCGAAGGTCGACCGCCGCATCCTTTTCACGAAGGGCCTCATCAAAGAGGCGTTTCTGGAACTGAAGAAATCGAGCTCGCTCGCCGACATTAAGGTGACCGACTTGTGCGAGCGCGCGGGAATCGGCCGTGGCACGTTTTACCGCCATTACCGCAACATGACCGAGGTGCTTGACGAGGTGCTCGACGACGCCTTCTCGCAATCGAGCTCGCTTGCCCGCCATCTCGTATCGCGCGAGATACGCACGGCGGGTGCATGTTCTGGGTGTGATATGCCGTTTTGCCAGTTCGTGCGCGAAAACAAGCACTACGCGGGCATCTTTTTGGACGAGAGCCTCACGCGCGTCGTCCTTGACAAGATGGTCGAGAGCCAAAAGGGCGTCTATCTGCGCGCGATGCAGGGCATCTGCGACCTAAGCGAGGGGGAGCTTGCCGATCTTTTGTACTTCCAGTCGAGCGGGTGCCTCTCCGCGGTGCGCCGCTGCATCAATGCGAGCCCTGAGGAGTGGGCACGCACGCAGGCGGTGATTGACAACTTCATCCTGGGCGGTCTGGCAGCGAGTACGCGCAGGCTGTAGGGGAAGCGCAGGCGATAAAGGAGGGCCCGGCGCTGCAGCGGTGATGCTGCAGCGCCGGGCCCTTGCGGCTTTAGCCGGGCGTTTTCCCTGATGCGGGAGCTTTACAGCTGCTCTCCCGACTCGATCGCCCGATAGAGGTCGCCGCCTTGGGAGTCGACGGCCACGAAGACGGGGAAGTCGATAAGCTCGATGCGGCGCAGCGCCTCAGTCCCTAAATCATCCCAGGCGACGGTCTCGCTTTCGGTGACGTGCTTCGCGAGCAGCGCCGCTATGCCGCCGACGGCCGCGAAGTAGACGCAGCGGTTGCGCACGCAGGCGTCGATGACGGCTTGGGAGCGCTTTCCCTTGCCGATGCAGGCGGCAAGCCCGGCGTCCATGAGCTCAGGCGTCGCGAAGTCCATGCGGCTTGCCGTCGTGGGGCCGACACTTCCGAGCGGGCGGCCTGCGGCTGGCGGGGTGGGGCCTGCGTAGAAGATGGTCTCGCCCGCGAGCCCGAAGGGGAGCTCGCCTGTTTCCCGCAGGGCCGCGAGCATGCGCTCATGCCCTGCGTCGCGGCTCGTGAACACGGTTCCGGTCAGGCGCACCTCCTGCCCGATGCGCAGTTCTGCCAGCTTTTCCCGATCGGCCGGCAAGGTCATGCGGATTGGTTCGCTCATGGTTAGTCCTCCCAGCTCAAAAGGTCGATTGAGACGCTGCGCATAGCCGAGCACCCCATGTTGACGGCAACGGGGAGCGCCGCGATGTGGCAAGGCGCCGTCTCGAGGTGCACGGCGAGCGCCGTGGTCTTGCCCCCGAGCGCCCCAGGGCCTATGCCGGTCGCGTTTATGGCCTCGAGCAGCTCGCGCTCGAAGGCAGCGTGCTTAGGCGATGCGGCGGGGCTCCCGATTTCCCGCAAAAGCGCGTGCTTGGCGAGTCCCGCTACCTTGTCGAAGGTGGCGCCCACGCCCACGCCCACGATAAGCGGCGGGCAGGCGTTGGCCGCCTTCTCGCGCACGCAGTCGAGCACAACCTTCCTCACGCCCTCGATTCCCGCGCCGGGGGCGAGCATGACCACGCGGGAGGCGTTATCCGACCCGCCGCCCTTCAAAAGAACGTGCAACGTCGCGCCGTGCCCCGGCCGGGTCGCGATCTCGGCGAAAGCGGGCGTGTTGTCGCCTGTGTTCGCGCGGTCGAAAAGCGCATCGTGCACGACGCTCATGCGCAGGCGCCCGTCGGTGTAGGCGCGCGCGACCGCGTCGTCGACCTGCGAGAGGACATCGCCGGGGATGGAAAGCTCCTCGCCGACTTCGAGCCTCACCCAGCAGGTTCCCGTGTCCTGGCACAAAGGCACCCCGTCCTCGCGCGCGATCTGCGCATTCTCCAACAGGCAGTCGAGCACCGATTGCGCGCGCGGCTGCTCCTCGATCTTGCGTGCAGCAGCCAGGCCGCAGAGCACGTCTTCTCGCAGACCGACCGCAGCGGCGCGAATCGCATCGTAGGCCGCGTCCGCCACGCGCTTCGCTGTGAGGGTGTTGTTCTCGCGTTCCACTCGATTTCCCTTCTCGTCTTTCAAATGCGTTGAGTGTAGCACGAGCCGCCGTCTTTCGCGTAGGTCCTCGAACAGCGGCAGGGTGAGCGACTTCCGCCGCGTTGGCCCCGCCCCGCTCGATGGATTGCCTGTGCGCTTGCTCGCGCGGATTCGGCGATGCGGCACCGAAGCGGTATACTTTTACGGTTGTATAGAAGCGCGCAAGGGCGCGTGCGAAGCGAGAAGGCTCGGAGGTAAGGCATGGACATCGCGCAGGAATCGCTGCGTTTGCACGAAGAGTGGCAAGGTAAGCTCGACACCGTTCCCAAGATGGAGATCAAGACGCGCGAGGATCTGGCGCTCGCTTATACGCCGGGCGTCGCCGAGCCGTGCAAGAAGATCGCGGCGGACCCCGCGCTCGCCTACACCTACACGCAGAAGGCGAATACCATCGCCGTCGTCTCCGACGGGTCGGCGGTGCTTGGCCTGGGCAACATCGGTCCTTTAGCCGCTATGCCCGTCATGGAGGGCAAATGTGCCCTCTTCAAGGCTTTCGGCAATGTGAACGCCGTGCCCATCTGCCTGGATACCCAGGACGTCGACGAGATCGTCGAGACGGTCAAGCGCCTCGCCCCCGCGTTCGGCGGCATCAACTTGGAGGACATCTCGGCACCGCGCTGCTTCGAGATCGAGAACCGCCTTATCGACGAGCTTGATATCCCCGTGTTCCACGACGATCAGCACGGCACCGCCATCGTCGTGCTCTCCGGCGTCATCAATGCACTTCGCCTCACGGGCAAGAAGAAGGAGGAGTGCCGCGTGATCGTGAACGGCGCGGGCTCGGCGGGCATCGCCATCGCCAAGCTCATGCTGAGCTACGGTTTCAAGAACCTCATCCTGTGCGACAAGTGCGGCATCATCTGCTCGAAGTCTGAGGGCACGACTGACGCTCAGCGCGCCATGCTCAAGGTGACGAACCTTGCGGACGAGGAGGGGTCCCTCTCCGACGCCATGCGCGGTGCCGACATCTTCGTCGGCGTGTCTGCCCCGAACATCGTGAGCGAGGACATGGTTTCCTCCATGAACGACGACGCGATCCTCTTTGCGATGGCCAACCCCGTCCCCGAGATCTACCCCGACGTGGCTCGCCGCGCGGGCGCGCGCGTCGTCGGCACGGGCCGTTCGGACTTCCCGAACCAGATTAACAACGTGGTCGCCTTCCCCGGCATCTTCAAGGGCGCCCTCGAGGCGCGCGCGACGCGCATCACCAACGATATGAAGCTCGCCGCCGCCTCCGCGCTCGCCGCTCTCGTGTCCGACGAGGAGCTTTGCGAGGACTTCATCATGCCCGAACCCTTCGACCCGCGCGCCGTCGAGGCAGTTGCCGCCGCCGTGCGCAACTGCGTGGCGGACTAGGAGCCCGTGCCGTTGACGCCCGAAAGACATACCGCCGAGCCTGCGCAGCCCGTTGAGGGGTGCGCAGGCTCCGATACGCAGGGGGCGCCTGCGAGCGGCCGGCCCGAGGGGGATTCTCCCCGCGGTGTCTTCGTCACGTTCGAGGGCGGTGACGGCGTGGGGAAATCAACCCATATCCGCTATGTCGCCAATGAGCTTCGCCTCGCGGGACGCGAGGTCGTGTGCCTGCGCGAACCGGGAGGCACGGGTATCGGCGAGTCGCTTCGGGCGATGGTGCTCGACCCCGACAACGGCGAGATATCGAGCGAGGCCGAGCTCTTGATGTACGAGGCCGCCCGCGCCCAGCTGGTTCGCGAAGTGATCCGCCCTGCCCTTGAGCGGGGGGCGGTGGTGCTTTGCGACCGCTTCGCGGACTCGACGATCGCCTACCAAGCCTACGGGCGCGGCCTTCCCCTCGATTTCGTACGACGAGCGAACACGTTCGCCACGGGCGGCATTGTTCCCGACCGTACCATCCTCCTCGTGCTCGGCAACACGCGCAAAAGCCTTGCCCGAGCGACGGGGGCAGGCACGGGGGATCGGATGGAACAGGCAGGAGAGGTATTTCATTCACGTGTGAACAGGGCTTTCCTGAAGCTTGCTAAGCGCGACCCGAAGCGAATCCGCATCGTGCGCTCCAGCTCGTCGCGCAAGGCGACCGCCGCTGCCGTCGCCGCCGAGCTTGCCGATATCCTTCCCGAGCTTTCTGCCCGCGCGGCGGGCGCGACTCCTTCCCAGCCTGCAGCACCCCAAGGGGAGGGCGCGGCCAAGGGTAAGCCTCAGGCGAAGCGCAAACGCGGTGGCCGGGGAAAGAGGGGGCATCGTGGCTGACGCGTTTGAGAACATATTCGGCCAGCCTCGGGTGCGTGACTTCTTGCGCGCGAGCGTCCGCGGCGGGCACGTGAGCCAAGCGTATCTGTTCTGCGGTCCTGCCGGCTCGAACAAGACCGCGGCCGCATACGCGCTTGCCCAGGCATACCTCTGTCCGAAGGGGGCGAAAGGCCCGCGCGGAGGTTTGTGCGGGGCGTGCGATGCCTGCTCGCGCATCGCCCGGCGCAAGCATCCCGACGTGCGCTACTATGCGCCCGAGGGTGCGGGCGGCTACCTGGTCGAGCAGATCCGCGAGATCGTGTCGGACGTCTCCTATGCTCCCATCCAGGCGAAGTCGAAGGTCTATATCCTCGACCGTGTGGATATGCTGGGTACCGCCGCGGCGAACGCCTTCCTAAAGACGCTCGAGGAGCCGCCCGCCAACGTGATGATCGTCCTTTTGGGTCGCACGCGGGAAAGCGTGCTCCCGACGATCGTCTCGCGCTGCCAGGTCGTCCCGTTCCGCCACATCCCTGCAACCGAGGCCGCGGGCATCATCCGCCAGAACACGGGCGCCTCGATCGAGACCGCGCGCATCGCTATCGAGGCATGTTCGGGTTCGATCACGCGCGCGTGCGAGTTTTTGAAGTCCAACGACAGCCTCGCCTTCCGAAGGGGCGTGGTCGACGCGATGTCGCGGCTCGCCACCGCCGACGATTGGGATATCATAGAGCTCGCTGCCGGTCTTGTGAGGGCTGCGAAGGCACCGCTCGACGACGTCCGTGCGGCACTCGAGGCGGAGCTTTCCGAGAACGCCGACTTCCTGGCAAAGTCAGCGATTCGCCAGATCGAGGCACGCAACAAGCGCCAGATCACGGCGAAGACCTCGCAGGCGCTCCACCAGGTTTTCTCGATTGCGAGCTCTTGGCTGCGCGATGTGATGGCAACCTGCGCCGGAACGCCTGAGTTCATCGTGAACGTCGACGTCAAGGCGCAGATCGAGATGGCCGCCGCGCGCACCGACGAGGCCCGAGCGGCCGCCGCGCTGGCTGCGCTGCGCGAAAGCGACGAGGCTATCTCGTATAATGTTTCCCCAGAAACGTGCATCGATGCGATGCTGTTTGAAGTGAGAGAGGTTCTGTATGGTTCGAGTCGCGCCCATTAGGCTCGCATTCAATCCGCGCACGCTGTGGTTCGACCCGCGTGATCTGGATATTCATAACGGCGACGACGTGGTGGTGCTCACCGCGCGCGGCGTCGAGTTCGGTCATGCCGCAGGCGACGTCTTCGAGATCGACGAAGACCAGGTGAAGAAGTTGAAGTCGCCGCTCAAGCCCGTGAAGCGCATCGCCACGCCCGAGGACGTGGAGCGCGCTGGCGAGATGGAGCGGCTCGGCCGCGAGGCGCTGCCCATCTTCAAGGAGATGGCGGCCGAGGCGAACGAGGACATGCATCCGGTGTCGGTGGAATACCTGCTCGAGGGCGACAAGGCGGTCTTCTACTTCGAGGCGGAGGAGCGCGTCGACTTCCGCGAGCTCGTGCGCAAGCTCGCCTCGCGCTTCCATGTGCGCGTCGACATGCGCCAGATCGGCGTGCGCGACGAGGCTCGCATGGTCGGCGGTCTCGGCCATTGCGGCCAGGAGCTGTGCTGCGCCCGCTTGGGCGGCGAGTTCTGCCCCGTGTCCATCCGCATGGCAAAAGAGCAGGACCTCTCGCTTAACCCGCAGAAGATTTCCGGCGTTTGCGGGCGCCTCATGTGCTGTTTGCGCTACGAGTTCGATGCGTACAAGGACTTCAAGAGCCGCGCCCCCAAGCAGAACGCCACGGTGAAAACCCCCGATGGACCGGCGAAGGTCGTCGATTTGGACGTGCCGCGCGAGGTCGTTTCGGTGCGCCTTGAGGGCGAGAAGCCCGTTCGCGTGCCCCTTTCCGCCTTCGATGCGCCCGAGGAGGGCTCGCGCCCGAACACGATCGGGCAGGAGGCGTGGGACGAGGCGAATGCTCCCGACGAGCCGGAGTTCATGTCCAACGCGCTCTTCTCGACCGACCAGTTCACCGGCAGGGACAAGCTTGCGGAAGCGGGTAGCGTGCGCCGCACGGGTTCTTCGAAGCGCTCGCGCAAGGGGGGCTCAGGCGAGCGCCCCGCCGAAGAGCCGCATCGCTCGCGCCGTCGCCGGTCGACTAAAGTCTCTGCGGAAAGCGACCATGCCTCCAAGCAGGATTCTCAGGAGAAGAAGCAAGACAAGCAATCCTCTCGCAGCTCTTCCTCCAAGCGCAAGCCGCGCCGCCGCTCAGATCAGAAGACGGGCGAGGCCAAGCAGGGCAAGCAGTCCGCGGAGCGCTCGGCAAAACATCAAAAGCCGCAGCGCGCCAAAGAGGAGGGGAGAGGCCAGCAGAAGTCGGGTCCTCGCCCTGGCCAGAAGTCCTCGGGTCTTCGCGCGAAGCCTCAAAAGCAGGCATCGTCTTCGGGGCCGCGTCAGCAGGGAGAGGGCGGCCAGCGTCCTGCGCAGGGCGGCGCTCCCTCGCAAAACGAGCATCGTCGCGCGCGCAGGCGCTCGCACAAGGCCGGCGGCAGCTCGCAAAACGAAGGCTAAGGAGAGCAAATGCCCATCGACTACGCGCTTTTGACGGACCTGTACGAGATCACGATGGCTCAGGGCTATCGCGATTCCGGGCATGAGAACACCGAGGCATGCTTCCATATGTATTTCCGCGACACCCCGTTCAAAGGGGGCTACGCCATCGCGTGCGGCATGGCACAGCTTGCGGACATGGTGGACACCTACGCCTTCTCGGGCGAGGACATCGACTATCTCTCGAAGATTCCCGCCCCGGGCGGCGGCGCGCTGTTCGCCGCCGATTTTCTGGAATGGCTGCGCGACTTCAAACTGACGGTCGACATCGATGCCGTGCCCGAGGGGCAGGTCGTGTTCCCGAACGAGCCCCTCGTGCGCGTCAAGGGCCCGATTATGCAGTGCCAGCTGCTCGAGGCGGCGCTTCTCAACTGCGTGAACTTCCAGACGCTCATTGCGACCAAGGCCGCGCGCGTGTGCCTTGCGGCGCAGGATGCGCCCGTGGCCGAGTTCGGCCTGCGCCGTGCCCAG
>OLRJ01000848.1_pt1 | contig 28673 bp, 15 predicted proteins | sample 1672741 | NCBI WGS metagenome assembly OLRJ01 (sample SAMEA3136719, study PRJEB25190) | human gut metagenome | biome: human gut; feature: human-associated habitat; material: faeces | place: Austria | collected 2013
GGCCGCCGCTCGGTCGATCCCGCCGGGGGCGGAGGCCAGGTCCAGCAAAAACGCCCCTGGGTCCACCCAGCGCAGCCGCCGTTCGTCCAGCACCGGGGCGGGAATCGTGTTCACGACGAGATCAAAGCCCCCCAGCTCCCAGGCCAGGTCTTCCAGCCGGTCCGTCTCATAGCCGTAGGCCGCCGCCCAAGCCAGGTCTTCATAGGACTGAGCCGAGACCGTGATCTTCGCCCCCAAGGCCCCCATCCGGTGGGCGGTGAGCTTTCCCACCCGGCCAAAGCCCAGGATGAGGACCCTGGCGCTGTGGAGCGTGATGGGCAGCTCCTCCATGGCCACCTGCACCGCCCCCTCCGCCGTGGGGAGCGCTGTAGTGGTCGTACCATGCAAACAGAGACGGCATGAGCGTGTGCTCATGTCGTCTCTGTTTGCATACGTTTGAGTAGGATATTCACGCAGTCTAAGAGTTTCATCGTTGCTTCGTGGCTGAATTTCTGTACCATCAACCATTCTGAAAACAACCGATAAAGATCTGCCCACTTCTTTTTCGTTTCCTTGCCGTTCTTCTTAGTTGGATAACGATCTGCTGCCTCTATTTTCTTATATAGCGCATCAGAGATTTTATCTTCTGGAGGAACTATACTCCCCTGGTTCCACCCAAACAATTCGTAAAAAGCATTTAGCTGTTCATACTTTGTCTCTGCACTCTGACTCGTTTTAGGTGACACAAATAGAGGCTTGTATCGCTTTTCAATGGCTTGAAATTTTACTTCCTTCTTTATTTTCCTACCCGTCTTTGTTTTCCTATCCGTTTTATTACCTTTATTTACTCTTGTTTTATAGATTGCTTCAAAGAACGCCGTTCTCTTACCGTTTAACTTTTCATCTAACCAATTACTGAACTCCTTCCTGCGTTCTTGGGCCTCCTGACTCCGCCCAAGCAGTGTTTTAAATGCCGTTCCATAAGTTAGCAGATCTTCCTTTCGGAATGACATGGATCGAATCCCCGGCTCGATCAGAGCCGACCACAACTCTCCCCACTCTTCTTCCGGAAATGGGATATTCACACGCCGACATTCTTGCGCACATGCTGCAACAAGAGAACGAAAGAGAAGTCCATCTTGCTCTATCGTTGTAATAGAAAGCGGCACCTCCATTGCTTTCAAAATATACCTCTTCGGAGCAGATCGCTTTTTTAAAAAATCAAACATTTGAGGCGCTCGAATGAGGTGAAAAATAACATCCGGACGATCAACGTAGTAAGACACTTTATTTTGATAGGTAGAAGCGAAATAGGCAGCAGCTTCCTCTATGTTCCCCTCATCTCGCTCAGGTAAGTCCTTCCCCTTTCTCTTGTGCCAATAAGACATAAAAGTGTCGCTCAACGCACTGTAAAATCCCTCTTCATCATAGCCTCGCTCTTTAGGGCGTTTGTCGAAACGCTTTGCTCCATCCCCCTCGAGCGGATGTAAAAACATCTCTAGCATAGGCTGAAGTTTCTGATAAGAAGCAAATGAAAACTCTCGATATGCTTCAACTTGCTCCTTCCAAGGTCGACACAGTGAACACCGAATCTTCGGTTCATATTTTGACTCTGAATCACGCAGAATACAAGACCTCTGACGTGACTCTCGCGAATCCTCGTTTCCACATTCACGTTCCTGTGAAAAAAGCAAGTGACGGTCTGTCAGCAACGCCGCCACTACACGTTCAAGTTCTGATTCCGAACTTTTCCTTTCTTGGTCTTGGATTTTATCGTAGACAGCATCAACTGCGGATAATTTCGAGTACTCTGTTTCAACATATCGTTCAAGCATCGGGTTTTCATACTGCTGTAGATACGGCTGAAACTCAACTTCCTTTTCAGGCATAAAATTAGGAGGCCGGAAGGTCAGCTCATACATCCCCGCGGCTTTCCACATACAATTCCCCCCTTTAAAATACTTTTCTGGAAATCTTTGATATTTGGTAAAATCAGAATAATTCCTGTCTAAATTCCAGAAATTCCATAGAAAATTCAGCGTTTTTCTCAGATTTAAAAAAATTTTAATTCCGTCTCGTTTTCGTCCGGAATCTGAGGTATCATATCACTACACCGATCGGCGAGCATTGAAAGGAGGCCAACCACCTTGAGCAACCGTTTCATCCGCTTCGCCCTCTTGAGGGCGCTGCTGAGCGCTCAGCTCATCACCCACCATGAGTTCGATGCACTTATCCGCGGCTAACCCACTGCAAGTGGCCGCCTACGTTCGAGTCTCCACAGATCGCGAAGACCAACTTCACTCTCTGGCGGCCCAACGTGTGTTCTTTGAAAACTACATATCGCAACAATCACTATGGAAAAATGCTGGCATTTTCGCAGATGAGGGGCTTTCCGGAACCTCGACCAAACGCCGCCCTGAGTTCAACCGCATGCTCTCACTGGCCCGAGCGGGCAAAATCGACTTGATCCTGACCAAGGAGGTCTCCCGCTTCGCCCGAAACACTGTGGACACCCTTAGCGTCACCCGCGAGTTGAAGTCCCTGGGTGTCGGTGTAATCTTTCTCAACGATAATATCGACACCAGGGACAACGACGGCGAGTTCCGACTGACCATCATGGCCAGCGTCGCCCAAGAAGAATCGCGGAAAATCTCGGAACGTGTCCGTTGGGGGCAAGCGCAAGCCATGAAGCGCGGCGTTGTGTTCGGCAATAATAGTATCTTTGGTTATCAATTAAAAGATGGCATTCTTGTCGTAGACCCTACGCAAGCAGAGGTCGTGAAGTTAGTTTATCACAAATTTCTGGTCGAGCGCAAGGGGACTTATGTCATTGCCAAAGAATTAACGAAGGCAGGGATTTTTCCCCCTCTCCGTCCCGGCCAAGCGTGGTCCTCCACGGCGATACTCAGGATTTTGCGCAACGAGAAGTACACTGGAACGCTTCTTCAGAAGAAGTATTACACTACTGACTACTTATCTCATAAGAAAGTTCTAAACGATGGCACAGAACCTCAGTTGCTCCTGAAGGATCATCATGAGGCCATCATTTCGCAGGAGACATTCGATGCAGCTCAATCCGAGTTAAAACGGAGACATGATTTAACGAAGGATAAGCGTTGCTTTTCCAATCGCTATTGGTTTTCCGGGAAGGTTCGCTGTGGCTGCTGTGGCTCGTCCTTTCGCGCCAGAGTTGAGCACCGTCCATCTGGTCAGATTTATCGATGGTTCGCTTGTTACGGCAAGACCCAGAAGAAGACAACTTGCAGCATGCGAGGCTTTAACGGACAGTGGTTAGAACTTTGTGCCAAGCACGTCCTATCTCAACTTTCCCTGGATCACGAATCGATCGTTGCTGAACTGCTGTCCGACCTTCGGAAGCTGCGTCAGGAGGAAAGCCCTGTTCCTGACCAACAAGCAAGCATCGCCCAAGCTATCCAACGCCAGCAAGCCAGACGGGATCGCGCTTTGGAAGCCTATCTGGACGGCATCATCTCAAAGGAAGACTGGCAACGGCAAGCCGCTCGCTCTGAGACTGAATTAAAACGTTTGGAAACACAGCGCTCTGAAGCTGAACGGCTGCAGGCTGTCGTCCAGACATCTGCTGCTCGTTACCGAGAGATCCAAGGCTTGATCGAAGAGGAATTGAACGGCGGTCCCAATGTTCTGGATGAAGTGATCGAGCGGGTCGTTGTCGAAGAAGATGCCTTCCTGTTCTACATCCAAGATCTGCCGATCTATTTCCGGCTGACCGTCGAAAGCACCGGCTCTGGTCTCAGCTACACTTCATCCGTCACCTCATGTACCCCCCTCCCCCGCGAAACAAACGCAGAAACCGGGGACCAGGACCTTTGAGTACCTGGTCCCCAAGAGAAAGGAATGATAAACCATGGATTATGGTTATGCCTGGCACAATATTGCCACCACCTTGCACCAAAATGCGCAAGCTCGGAACTGTCATGGGATACTCTTTCTCGGTCAGTGCAAAATATCTAAAAAGATGCACCACACCTTGAAGAAAGCACTTTTAAAAAAGACGAACTGGGTGTCTGAGAGCGCCAAAATCTCCAAGCACAAAAATAAAACTTCCGTTCCCTTGATCGCCTCATGGGGAAACCGGGTAGCTATCTTTCATGGCACCGAAACCATTCTTGGAGATATTCTTCACCTCGACCTAAACAGGAGACGGCATATTTTTTTCCTGCCATCCAACTGTCGTGAGACACTCCGCTCGCTCCCGAACATCAACCTTGGTCGCAAGCAGGTAACTCTTTGCCTCGCCATGGCAGACGATCTGAGCCGCCATCAAAAGCAAAAGTTGAAGGAGATCAAGATTCAAATTCCTGCGAAGCGGACTTTGAAGGCCAACCGAAAGACCTGCCCTCCTGCGGACGAACAGAAACTTTCTGCTCTTCTTACCAAGAAGCCTTGGGTGTGGTCTCCCCTCCTGGTCGCCCTCGATGTCCAGATCCGCCTATACTTTGCAGATGTGCCCCCTATTGTACACAATCTCATTTGCCCAGATGAGATCCAGCGTGCCTCCCTTCTGAAGGTGCTTCAAGCGCTAACCCTTACAAACGACCCTGGACTGTGTGATTGCGGCCCAATTATCTCCTCCCAGATTCCAGACTCTTTCTCTACAGATCATCGTCTCTTGGTCATGTATGATGTTGACCGTCGAAGCGCTCGAAGACTATCCTCTGTTCTCCAAACAGAAGACGAAAACCTGAAACGCGGCGCACCTCTACCTCTTCCCCGGCCAACACTGCCAGTTCTGATAAACGCCTCTGCGTTCTCGCTTCCCTTCATCCGGGATATTCCGTTGGAACCAGCTGACGAAGCCCTTTCCATTGAGGAGCTCTCAACGCTTCGCTCTGCTGCCTGTCACTTCTTGTGCAAAAACATCGTTAAACGCTTATCCCAAGAGATGGTAGCCAAGCTGAATGCTCCGGAAACCCCCTTCGTCTCTCTTGCAAACCTCTGGTTGGACGCTATGGTCATAACCATTAGCAAAACGTTCCGGTTAGATACCAGTACTCGGTCAGGTGGTGAGGAGCATCTCCTTCGCGTCCAGGAAGAAGCAGAAGCACGGGATCAGAAGATCGCTCAGGCAATCATGCTGCTCTCCGACCCCCAGGCATATAATGGGAAGATTGTGGACAAGCCCAAAACCACCGACGAGGCCACTGCCTTGCAAGCGCAGTATCCTGTTTTCAAATACTGTCCTAAAAAAGGCGATCATGCTGGGGAAACTGTCGCTCTAACAAATGACCTTGGGCTCATGAAGCTGATTGGTTGGGACAATGATTCGGACCTTCCGATTCTCTTAGATGCACTAAAGCAGCGCAAGCTCTTGCTCAAGTGTAAGGAGAACGTCTCCTTCCAGGATAAAAGCCTGCGGCTTCACTGGCTCAGCTGGGGTGCCATTGCAAACCACACTGGAAATCAGTCCCCTCACGTCAACTTCCAAGCTTCCCAAGTTCCTGCTGAAGTTTAACTTTCCAGGGCGCACCTCCCCCACCAATGGGTACGCCGAAACCTACGTCCTTTCCGCATACGGCAGTCACTCTATTTTGTCGGCTCACTTTTTTGAGCTGACAAAATCAGAGCGCGTCAAGCGGTCTGCCTTTCGTGTTTTCGAGCATCTTGGTGCCTTGTATCCCCTTGAGTTTTGTCATCAGTATACCACCGACACGCACCTTTGTACAGCTTCAATTCTGATTAGCCCGGGACACGCGGATATGGGATGGGCCATTCGGACTAGCACATATCCGCGTGTCCCGGGCATTTCCCACATTCTATCTGTCATTAAAAACATTGGAGGTTCTAGTGATGAACTTGTCTATCATAATGAAGCAGGCAGTCTCTACGTTAGGAATCGAAAAGCTGAAGGCTTATCAGGTTCAGGCCATTCGATCCATCCTGGATGGCCAAAACGTCTTTGTCGTTCTTCCCACTTCATTTGGGAAATCACTCATTTATCAAGTGCCTCAACTCGTGAAGCAAACCGGATACACCTTGGTAGTCGAACCAACTTTGGCTCTGATCCATGATCAGGTCCAGAAGCTAACGAGCAAGGAGATCTCTGCTGCGTACATCACCAGCCAAAACAAGGAGGAACACGCTGGTATCCTCCGTCAATTGTCAACGGGGAAGTTGTCCTTTTTGTACGTAACGCCTGAACAGCTGATCTATTTCAAGGATGATCTTCCTCGTGCCACAAAGCTGTATCACATGCTACTTAGCAATCCGCCGTCTTTCATTGCCGTCGATGAAGCACATTGTGTTACTACTTGGGGCAATCGCTCCTTCCGCCCATCCTATACGCAGATCGGAAACTTCATCGATCACATATCCAATACTCTTCCTGTTATCGCCCTGACTGCAACTGCACCTGTCTCCTACCGAGCGGATATTGCTGCCTCCCTGCGCATGGGAGACTATCAAGAAGTCACAACGACAAAGACGCAACGGAACATTTCTATCCTCATCCGTGACTGTACTGGCACCGGGATAAAAGGCCGATTGCATCAGCTTCAAAAAGCACTCAAGCAACATGATAGCGGAGGCTCTGTGATCGTTTATTGCAATACTCCAAAGAACGTGGAGGCCGTATCCTTGTTCCTCTCGAAACACTACGATTCCAAACAGGTCTGCAAGTATCACGCCAAGATGAACACCAAAGAGAAGAACAAGCATGAGATGGATTTTTTGACGAACAAGAAGCGCATCATGGTTGCCAGCAGTGCCTTCTCCCTGGGAGTAGACAAGCGCGGAATCACCTTGGTCATCCACTTTAACCTTCCGCTCTCTCTGATTGACTACTACCAGCAGATCGGTCGTGCTGGACGAGATGGAGAACGCGCATATGCCGTCCTATTGTACGCAAGCGCTGATATCGATACCAATCAGGCGATCCTGCAAAAGCCCTTAAAAAGCCATGAGGACAACCCTACTATCCAACAAGAAGTCAGCACCTCTCTTCAGTATTTTCAAGACTTTTTGGACGTACTGGCTTCCGACGAGTGTATCATGCAGCAAATCCAAGCCTACCTGGGTTATGATGCCAGCAAAGCCTGCGGTCACTGCACCGTCTGTCAGAGGAGGAAAAGAAAGTGAAGCTGTTAGCTGTGGAGTATGGTATCCACACCATCGAGCTGTACGCCAGTGCCGTTCCTTATGAGCAAAGCCAACAGATCATCGAGGCGCTCCTGGCTCGAAACGCCTTCTACAAGATGCGGGAAACAGAGCAGCTTTACGAGGACCGCTACGGAGTAGACCGCACCTATCGAAGCGATATCTTTTCTTCCAGCGGTATTCGCTTTTACATTGAACAGAAGTTTGAGTCCTTCTGCGGAATTCGTTTTGTCGTCAACCCATCTACCCTGTGCTCTGGAACACATTGTGGTCTCGCTCTGTACCAGCCAAAGAACGGTGCTCATGTTTTGGACTGTCTCAAGTGGTTCCTTTGTGGGAGGATGTTTTCTCTCCATATGGAGGATCTCTTCCACCTGGATCCTCAAAAGCTCTCGCTCAGTCGAATCGACTTCACCGTCAATCTTCACTTTCCAAAGGGCACAGACTTGACAGAGATGATCCGTCTCTTTCGGCAGGGAAAGACTCCTGATCCATTTCATCGTGACACACTGAATAAGTCCGTTGACCAACGGCATATCCTGCGTGTAAGGGCTAAGAAGATACAATTCACAGCCTATGATAAACTATACGACCTGGAGCGGAAAGGAATGATAGAAACTCCGGTTGACAGTGAGGTACTCCGTTTGGAACTGACTCTGGGGCGCAAAGCATACCGAAAAAAGCTCCATCTCACAGGCGACGAAACATTTGACGAGGTTATCTGCCTGGCTTATCAAAACGTCATTCCTCTGGTCCGCAAGTTCCTCCGACGCATCTTCCCAAACAGCGGGGAGCACCTTCCCTACCAAAAGGCGCAAAAGGCGATCATGAAGCAGATCCACGATCCGCTTCTCCGGGAGCAGATGCTCTTCCTGCTCGAGCGGATCAGTCGGAACACCTTCCGGGAAGCAGCGGAAGAAGCCTTCCACAGTCGGTATCGTGATCCATCCTACCATCCCCTAGAAGCGGTCTATGTGGCCTTTGACCAGATCAACGTCAACCCAGCCACCTTCGTAAAGGACAGCAAGTGCGGTGCACTGGAGAGCTTCCAAACCCTAGTGTAACACCACCGCTGATCGGTCGCCTCCAACTTTGCATGCAGTTTCAGTGCTTCCTCTCGTTGTTCAAGGTGCTATAATTAGGAACAAGTCGAAATCCATCTCACTCAATCTATTTTGGTAATTTGTTTTTCACACTTCATTGTCTGGATTTTTCAAACACTGAACCACCTAAAAATGCTTCTACATTCTGATACTGTATCCCGTCAACCACAGCATCTTTTCCTCGGTAGAGCACAAACTTCCCGCAGATCGGCCCAAACCGATGCTCGATGATCCGGCACTTCTCCTCGTTTCGCAGGTGGATCGTCTGCTTGGCGTTGATCTCGGCGCTGTGCTTGATCTCATAGATCCGGCAGTTCTGCTGTTCTCGGTCATAGAGCACCATGTCATACTCTCCACCCGTGTCAAACTTGAACTTAAAGGCCTCGATCTGACCAGATGCTGCTTTGCAGACCTCCAGAAGTACAATATCTTCCAGCATTCTCCCCTTTACATCATCCAGAATTTTACGGATAATATACGCTTTATCCGCTTCTGAAACCGAAGCAAAATAGGTATCCTGCATCAAGGAGTAAACCAGCGCCTTGGCGATTGCATAGCGCATCCCAGGCTGAGAAAAAATAATATGTTCCGCCTGCTTGCCGCTTTCATATCGTTCTGGGCAGTTAACGATCAAGTCAAGCAGGAACAGGTACTTTTTTACCTTGTCGATGTGCTCCTGCGTGATCTGCACCGTGGTTTCCCGCTGTTCTTTGACTGCAATGATTGCCTTCAAGCGCTCCAGAATTTTTTCTTCCTCCACATCATACAAAACGGTCGCCCGTTCTGCGGGGAGGTCATGCAGAAGCAGTTGCTTCGCCGAACCGAGATCATGGGACTTGAACTCGTCCTGAATCACGCGCAGCACAAAGCGATGGTTCATGTGCTCCACGATCCGGTTAATAACATTGGTCAACTCCCCTTTTTCGTAAAGCTCCCGCAGCTGGTTAAAATATTCCCCATGGTGGTCATTTTTTAGGGTGTGCTGGATATTGCGGCTGATGGCGGTATCAATGTATTTCCGGGTGCTTTCATCATCCCGAAACGCGACCTCATCAAAGGCGGCGTCTGGATCATCCAAACCCATGTTTTCTTTTTTCAGCGTCCCGCCGTATTCGATGTACTGATCGATTGAGTGAATGTCCAACAGCCTTGCATACTCCCGAAATGGGATGAACGAGGTATGGATCATCACGCTTCTGTCATACAGCTCCTCCCGGTTTGCCATGGCAAAGCCCAGAGAATCTGTCCCGGAAACAACGAGTTTCATTCCCATCATACTGAATATGTCAGAAAGGACCGCTGCCGTGTCAATAAAATCACTGAGCAGCGTGATCTCATCCAGGAACACATATCGGTACCCCAATTGGAACAAAAGGTTCAGGTCCTTCGTCAGCTGGGCCATGGTATTGGTGACCTGTACTTTAATATAGGCAGACTGCTCCACAGGAAGCGCAGAGAGCATCTGAAAGAGAAGGGTCGTTTTCCCCGTCCGGCGAAGGCCATACAAAACGCCGATTTTTCCATCATAGGAACCGCGCACAAACTTCTCCAATGTTTTGAAGCAGTCACGCTTGCCATACTTGGCCACGCTGTTGGTCATCGCCTGTAAAGCCGAACCTGTCACGACATTCGTGTGAAACTCCAACGTTTTCGCTGGCACAGCGACAGGTGCGGGCTGCCCATAAGCCTCCAGCCTCTGATAGATCTCGTGGTATCTCGCTTTCTTTGTCTTTTCGGCGTTGTTCTCATAGTTCTGATAGCTGCGCGTAGACATCCCAAGATATGCCGCGCATTGGGCCTGCGTCAGCCCCTTTGTGTTTCTCAGTTCCTTTAAGGTCATGCGTATCGCCTCCTCAATAGTATGATACTATAGGATACGCAAAACGCAAGCAAATTACGCAAAATTTTCGTATTTTTTCGTCTTTTTGAAAATGGAGACAATTTGATCGATCCGTAGAAGCGGCTGACAGCAGGTTCTATACAACTATTATTCGGAATAATAGAATTGATATCATTCTGAATAGATGATATACTATAGCTGGAAAGGATGTGAGTGGATATGACCATCAGAGAAGCTGCTTCTGCCTGGGGCATTACAGAGCGCCGCATCACAGAGCTATGTAAATCAGGACGTATCCCCGGAGCCTATAAAATGGGGCGCCGCTGGTTCATTCCCGATCATGCGCTCAAGCCAAAGGACAATCGATACCGGAAATACGCAGCACCTACGCTCCCCCATCCCCTGCGAAAGCCGCTTCCTATCGGTGAATCGGATTATCGGAAAGCCTGCACGAACTACTACTATGTGGACAAAACCATGATGATCAAGGAGATCCTGGATGAGCGTCCCGTTGTTTCTCTCTACACACGCCCTCGGCGTTTCGGAAAAACGCTCAATATGAGTATGCTTCGCGTGTTCTTTGAGAAAACGGAGGGGGATACCTCTGTCTATTTCAAAGAAAAAAAGATCTGGAGCTGTGGGAAGGAATATCGTGCGCACCAGGGGAAATATCCTGTGGTCTATTTATCCTTTAAGGATGTAAAAGCCGACTCTTGGGAAGAAACCTACCGGAAGATCCGGCTGTTGATCGCAGCTGAGTTTCGCCGCCATCACGAACTGTCTTCGAGTCCCCAGCTGGACGCGTTTGAACGGCAGAAGTTTGCGTGTCTTGCATCCGAAACCGCAGACAAGGTAGACTATGAATCGTCCCTTTCCTTCCTCATGCTGTTCCTCCATAAGCACCACGGCGTGGCTCCCATTGTCATAATCGATGAGTATGACACCCCGATTCAGCAAGGACATCTGCATGGCTTCTATGATACCGTGACATTCTTCATGCGGAATTTCTTTTCCGCTGGTCTAAAAGACAACGATCATTTGAGTTTCGGTTTCCTGACAGGGATTCTTCGCGTTGCAAAAGAAAGCATCTTCAGCGGTTTGAATAATCTGAAGGTTTACTCTGTCCTGGAAGATCGTTATAGCGAGTATTTCGGCTTCACCCCTGATGAAGTCCAGGAAATGGCAGCCTATTATGATGCCGCTGAGAAGTATCAGGAGCTGTGCGATTGGTATGATGGCTACCGCTTTGGACATACAGAGATCTTCAATCCTTGGTCTGTCATCTCTTACTTCGACAATGACTGCATCCCCCGTGCCTTCTGGCAATCCACAAGCAGCAACGATGTCATTCACGAAGTCTTGTCTGCTGCCACGCCAGACATCTTGGAAAATCTGGAACGCCTATTGCGCGGAGAATCTTTCGCCACACATATCGATACCAGCATCATTTACCCGCGTGTAAAGGACAGTCCCTCTTCGGTATATAGCTTCCTCCTGGTTGCAGGCTATTTGAAGGCGATCAGCTGTGATGATTCCTATGGGGACGATGTGATCTGTGACGTAGCCTTGCCCAACAAAGAAGTTTCTTTTGTCTACAGCAAAGAGATCCTTTCTCAGTTCCGCTCTATCGTTCCGGAATCTGCCGTGGTTTCCATACGAACCGCCATCCATAAAATGGACGTTAAAACGCTGCAAACAAGTCTGGAGCAATTCCTCCTGCAAACGATCAGCTTCCATGATGCCGCCAGCGAGGCATTCTATCACGGATTGGTCCTTGGGCTGTGCGCCATGTTGGACGGCAAATACCGCCTCTCGTCCAATCGAGAGGCCGGGACTGGTCGTTTCGACATTCAGCTGTTCCCCTTGAAGAAGCAGCTTCCTGGCATCCTGATCGAGCTGAAAGCAGAAAAGGATTGCTCTGAACGTCAGCTTGAGGCGCTCGCCAGCAAAGCACTGCAACAAATCGAGGATCGTTCTTACGATACCGAGATGTTGGCGCAAGGCATCACCACTCTTCTAAAATACGGCATCGCGTTTTCCGGCAAAAAAGTCCGCATTTGCGCGGACAGCAAGTGGAGGTAAATCCGCTTCCGCCGTTCTTCCTACGATGGTATTCTATGCTGCGCATGCCCTCAGACAGGAAAAACCCTGAGAAAGCTAGGATCAATCCCAGCCTCCTCAGGGTTTTGGTTTAGGTCAGTCGTTTCCTTTCTTAGAAAAACGGAGTCCTTAATTTCCCAAGTTGCGATACAGGAAGGTCACGATCTGCCCACGAGTGCAATGCGCATTGGGGCTGAACGTGGTTTCCGTTGTACCGGAAGTAATGTTCTTCTCTCTTGCCCACTGAACCGCGTTATCGTAGTAGTCGCTACCGTTCACATCCTGAAATCCGTGGTTGCCAGCAGCCACTGGTTCCCCAGCATTCCGATGCAGGAAGGTCACTGCTTCTCCACGAGTACAGGTTTGGTCCGGGTCGAACGTCGTCTCTGTGGTACCAACCGTGATCCCTTGCTCCACAGCCCACAGCACAGCCTGATAGTAATAGGCATCCTCGCTAAGATCGGTAAAGGGATTTTTCGTTGTCTGTGGTACAGGAGACCCGGCAGCCCGCCACAGGAACGTCACGATCTGAGCGCGAGTACAAGAAGCTTCTGCTCCGAAAAGCGTCGTCGTTTGTCCATTGGTGATGCCCCGATCGACGGCCCACTTCACCGCATCGGCATAGTAGGCGTCGTTTTTCACGTCCGTAAAGCCCGTGGAGGGATCGTTTACAGGGGGCTTGGGATCCGAGGGACGGGAGCTATTACTGCCGCTGCTGGTGTGTCCGCCGGAGCTGCCGGAAGCCGTTGTCACTGTTTGGGAGAGAATATCGCTCCGCCCCACGGGGCTGACTGCATAGCTCTTCAGCGTATAGGCCGTGCCGGAGGAGAGGCCAGAGAAGGCCACCGTCTGCACCGTGCTGACCGTCTTTGTCTCCACCAGTGTGTTCCCCTGGTACAGCGCCACGACATATTGGGTTGCCGCTGGGATATTCCGCCCTGCCCCGGCTGCATTGAGCTGGACAGAGAGGGCATTGGGACCAGCTGTCACGGCGGGCAGCACAGACGAGGGGACATTCAGCTGGGCTGTCAGCTTCCCATACAGCCCCTCGCTGGTGACGGTCACAGTCGTTGCGATCAGCCGGTCTGCCGGGATGCCCGTGATGGTCTGGGTCGTCTGGCCATTGCTCCAGGTGTATTGATAGGAGGCGTCTGCAAGGCCCTCTTCCACGGTGGCTGTCATGGTGTAAGTCCCGCCGTCTTCCTCAGAAATGGTGATCGCAACTTCTCCTGTGATCTCCCGCAGGTTCGTCACGGCCAGGTACTCTGCTTTCAGCGCATCATACGCCGCTTTCATTTCCTCATAGGTCGGCTCTTCCGAGCGGAGCAGTGCGTCAGAAGCAGACAGCTCTGTCTGGAAGGCCTTCCAATGCGTAGAACTGCCGTTGGCCTCTTCGGTCAACTTCTTGCTGTCCGTGACCATGCTGTTCAGAGTCAGCAGCATCTGGAAGACATCGTGCTCATTGGCGATCTCGTCCATCAGCTCATAATAGCAGGAATCCTGGTTGTAGGCCGTCACGACGGCCTTGTGGTCGATCCGCAGTCCGTTGTCCTGCATGGCATCCAGGAAGCGGTCCAGCAGTGTCTCCGGCAGGTTGCAAAGCAGCATGAACTCGGCGGTATACTCCTTGCCGTCATACGCGCCCTCTGCCGCCCCATAACCGTCCAGTCCGGCCAGGTAGCCGACTGTCTCGTTCAGGTGCTCATACGTCATCTCCTGGACAGGGATGTTCAGGTCCGTCAAAATGCTCCGCAGTCTGGCGCCTCTGGAGCTATCCTGATCCAGGTTATAGAGCACAACCTGGTAGGCCGGGATCTCGTCATCCGCACCGATCACCGGGATGGAAGCGGACACATAGTCCACCTCTTCACCCTCCCACTCCGTGTGGGGCAGGCGCAGCTTGACGAAGAGCTTTTCCCCTGCTTTCAGGTTAGCTGTTTCAAAGAGGGTCAGCGTCAAGTCACCTTTGGTAGCCGCTCCCAAGCGAGAGTTTGCTTTGGCAACGGTACGGCAGGCCGTGTAATTCTCCCACAACTCCTTGTCTTCAATCTCATCGTCTGTATACTCCCCGGAGCAGGCGTACACGGTAACGTCACAGTAGAAGTCATCTCCCATGGTCAGGTACTCATCCGAGTAATCTGTACTCAGAGAGACGGTCTTCGCGTTGCTCTTGACCGCACTGACTGAGAACGCCGTGTAGGGCGTACCCCAGTCCGGAGAAGGCTCCACGGTAATGACGTTGGACCGTGCCTCTTCTCCGCCAGCGGTCAGGACCAGCTGGAGCTTGCTGCCCGCTTTCAGTTTGCCAGTGCCCATATAGAGGCTCTGCTTGGTTTGGCTGTTATACAGACTACCGGACACCAGAAGCGTAGCAGTAGAAAGATCCAACGTGTTGCCTTCAAATTGGTATAGCTTATAGTCCGCAGTATGAATCCGGCTGTCAAAGCGCAAGTTTGCATACAGGGTAGTCATTCCGGCTGTGACTTTCTGTGTCAAAATAGTAGCAACTGGCTTTTCTTTTTCCGGAGCAGCCTGGATAGTCCTTGCTTCCGACTGTACTGTAGAACCGTTAGAAAGCTCCAAGACAGCAATCAGCTTTTCCCCAGCTGTTAGCTTTTCTGAACCAAATGTGATTTTCTGGCTGTTGGAACTGGAGGAAATCGTGCCGGAATAGATTTCCTTCGCCTTGTCCGCCGCAAAGGTTTCGCCGGTGTAGGTATACAGCTTCAGCGTGCCGGTCAGGGCACCGTCAAAGCTGGTCTGCACCCAAATGTCAGTGCGGTCAGCTGTGATGCTGTCCGTGGCGATGGACACTTCCGGTTTCACCGCCGGTTGGGAACCGGAGGTAATCCCTACCGCGTTGCTGTACTTGTAATAAGTTATGTCCGCATCATCAAGCTTATAAAGATGGGCCTGGATTGTGTTGCCGGAGGTCAGCTTGGTTCTGCTGTTGCTGAAGGGTACCGTATAGGTTCCGGGGCCGGTAAAGGTCACACTCCCCAGACGGTTACGGCTGTCTGCATCATCATTGCTACTGGCTCTGCCCGTAGTCAGGATCAGATAACCGCCCTGGAAACTGCCGCAGCCCGTTACGGTCACGGTGGCCTGAGTGGCGTCCGTGGTAAACGCGCTTTCATTCAGCACCACGGAATCTTCCACAGGAACCTGAGCACCCACAGTGATGTTATTGGCTTCCGTACCAAAATAGTAGGGATAATCGTCGCCTTTCTCATAGTTCAGAATCAGCCGGACCACATCGCCGTCTTTCAGCTTTCCTGCCGGAATGTCCAGCGTAATGTCGCCCAGCTCTTGCCCCAACTGGCGGGCAATGCAGTGGTCACTGTCCACGCTGCCGTTTTTCACCGGGCACAGGAAGGCGCCCACGGAGGTGATGCTGGGATCGCTGCTGGTCACGGTAAAGGTGATCTGGGTGCTGTCCGCCGTCAAAGCACCTTTGGGCGTGATGGTAAACAGCGGGGTCGTCTGGGCTGCGGCAGCCGTTACCGGCTGAGACTTAGCGATCTGGCCATTATTGGTCAGGAACGCCACCAATTTGTCTCCAGCATTCAGCGCGGGAACCGTCAGGGTCTGCTCTCCCGCGGCGGAAGCACTCCTGTTGGCCAGGAAGGTGCCGCCGCTCAGCACGCAGTCCGCGTCCGCCGTACCTGCATCATATTTTTTCAGCACGATGTAGGTGCCGTCTGGAATTTTGCCGCCCAGCTGCACGGTCACGCTGGTATCCCCCGCCTTGGGCGTTCCCTGAATGGACACTGCGGGGACATCCTCCTCCGGCGTGCCGGAAACCAGCACCGAGTCGTCCGGACGCTGGAACATGGCTTCGTAGTCGTTGCCCTTGGCCAGGAAGATGCTCTCGTTCTGCCGCCAGTAGACCACAGCGCGGACACGCCAGCCCGCCTTCAGAGGCTGAGACAGCGTCACCTCATAGTTCTTCTGTGGCTCCGTGAAGATCAGGTTGGAGGCCAGGGAAATCTGCTTTTCCCCTTCAAAGTCAAAGGTGGTGCCGTCGTTGGGATATTGACCCACCGCAACGGTAATAGAGGTCTTTTCCTCTTTAGCCGCCTGGAACAGCCGCTCATCGCCAGTCAGACGGATATGCAGCTTGTTGGCTCCCGGCTCCAGCGCGGTTTCCACAATGGAGGCATCCGGATAGGTGTAGTCCTTAAAGCCCTCACCGCTGTCATCCACCACCTCCAGTGCCTGCGAGTTGGAGGGGCGATAAAAATCTTCACCTACCGGCACATTTAAACACGCAATCACATTGTGATACAAAGGTAACTCTTGATTAAATGTACAAGTAACTGTCTGGCCATTTTTTACATACCCTGTCCACAGCCGTTTGTTGTAAGAACCATCCGGATCAAAAGTCGTGTTTGAGGAATATGCAAAAATTGTCATGTAGCACTGTTCCAGAGAATCATCCAGTTGGACCTTTACATCAACGGATTTCTCACTCTGCTTGAAGTTTTCCGTGCGCGGTTCTCCATTTTTCACCAGCGTAACCGTTGTATTTTTCAAGATCTCCTCCTGGGTCTTTTCACCAGATGTTTCTCCTGTAATAATAGGAACGGAATCGCTGAATTTCGTATTGGTTCTGTCTTTCTGGCTGTTATACTTAAAAAGGTAAGCCTGAACCGTATTCCCTACTTCCATTTTTACATATTGTGTATTCGTAAAAGGGATCGTATAGGTTCCTGCTCCTGTAAAAGCGATCTGTCCCAACCTGCCGCGGCTATCATCGCCATCTGTAGCAGGCTTTCCTGTAGTAATAAACAAAATACCGCCTTGATATTCCTCGCAGCCAGTCACCGTTACTGTAGCTTGCGTAGCATCTGCAGAATAGCTGCTCTCATTCAGCGTCACTGTTCCTACAGAAACCGTCGGTTTTGCCTCTGTAATGATCACTGGCTGGCTCTGGGCAATGATTTCTCCACTATTCAAAATAAAAGCAACAAGCTTTCTACCAGAGGCGATTGCAGTTTCAGCTGGTGCAAGTGCATAAGTCTTAGACTCTGCATTGGCCTGCGTCGCAACCCAACTGCCACCAGAGAGTGTATACTCTGTCGTGTCCTTCTCAAAGCTCCGAAGAATCAGCACAGAACCAGTCGGAATCTTTCCACCTAAGGTCACGCTGATACTCTTTGTATCAGCCGCAACAGTACCACCAATTGTTACCGTTGGAACATCTTCTTCAGCCATTCCGGAAACAAGGACTGAATCATCTGTCTGGCCAGACTGATAATCATTTCCTCTGGCAATAAACAGGTCCGGGCAATTGTCCCAATAAGCCACGGCCCGCACACGCCAGCCCGCTTTCAGCGGCTGTGACAAGTTGACTTCATAATGGTGCAGCGCTTCTGTTGCCTCCCCCAGCTGAACCAGTGCGATCGTAGAGCCATCTTCAATCTCAAAGCTATCCTCAGCTGGATACATACCAATGGTGTAATTGATGTCGATTTTCCCTGCTTGCGCCGCAGCAAAGATCCGCTCGTCACCAGTCATGGAGATATGTAGCGTCGTTGCTCCAGGTTCTAGTGTTTTCTCATCAATCGTAATATCTGGATATACATATGGCTGAAAAGCCTGTCCGTTTTCATCTACGACCTCTACTGCCTGAGAGTTCACATAGGCATAGTTCTGACTGCCTTCCGCGTCTTTCCCCGCCGGTGTGTTTACACAGGCAATGATCTTATAACCTACTTTTAACGCAACCTCCGTATTGAAGGGGCAAGTAATCGTACCGCTGGAAACCTGTCCTTTCCAAAGAACAAAGCTAGAGGCGCTATTATCCGGATCAAAGCGTGCTGTGCCAATATAGGCATATACCGTCATATAACACTGCTGTACCGTTTCATCCAGCTGAACCTCCACGTCCACGGAAGTTTCGGTTTGCTGGAATGTGTCTGTTCGCACGGCTCCATCTTTCATGAGTTGCACGGAAGTATTCTTGATAACCTCCTCTCGCGTCTTCTCTGTCGATCTGCTACTCTCATCTGAGCCAGCTGCAAACGCGGACGTTGGCAACAGCGAGAAGAGCATCATGATCGCCAAGAGTAGGCTGATGGTTCGTTTCTTCTGCATTGGGGTTCCTCCTAAGGTAAGATATACGCTCTACGGTTAGCTTTAGCTAACTATACTTTAGAAGAAAAGCATCGCCTTCAGAGTTAGCGATGCTTAACTCTTTTTTAGAATACCTTATCCCGGGCAGGATGTCAAGATACTGATTTCAAACATTAAACAGTCCCGCAAATATTTCCAAGCTCTCTGCAATGCAGTAATACATATCCTGCCCAGCGCTCCAATAATATACTTTTCCGGTCTCATTGTTTGCACAATAGTAATTGTCTCCTGAGTCGATAGCAATGGGGACAATCTTCCCAGTTGTTTTCTGCAGAAAGAATCTCATCGGTTCTACAATATAGTAATACTTGCTTTGAGGATTCAAAGACAAAAACACTCTGACCTCATACTCTTCTCCATTCACAACAATGACATCTTTGATAGGATGAGCACCAGAATATTTCGATACGAAGTCTTTGATATCTCCACGAACCGTGATCTTGAAATCACGCTCAATTTCGAGCCAAACACTTTCATCTACTTTTTCGTGACCAGTTATAGCAATATCCTTCATCAGAACATTTCTCCCTTCTGAGATTTATCAATGCTATCAGGTCCCCAAAGGGCATTCCCACCAGTATGCGCAGCTCCCCCAATACACCGATCGTGATCCTCTCTTTTAACCAACTGCATCTTACCTGGTTCCTCATTATGATGCCATACATACCCATCAGGAGTTTGCCCGTTCTCAATTTGCTGGAGCTGTTCCCTTGAGAAATGGTTGCGCAGCTCAGAATTGCTTTGAACTACTTCTCTGAGGCTTGTATTGCACTCCCTAGCATACGCTTTGCTTTGATATTTGTCCAGTGGTAATGTAACGTCAACAGCACTCTGAAACACAGGGAAAACGCCCTCTATTTGTATCCCATTCAATTCAATTCTTTTCCGCTCGTATGGAACACCATTTTCTGCTGTTTTGCCCTCCAAATCAGAGCGATCTGTCTTATAGTAGATTACACCATCGTCTCCTGTTGTGCATTTTGTGATTTGCTTTTCTCCCCAACCCAGGGTATCCTTCAACTCTTGTTTCTCTTCTGTCGTAAGTTCCCTTCTGCCTTGCTCTACCTTATTTGAAAAGTTCTGCACTGCGTCCGTGTCTTTAGCCAATGGCCTATCCAAATCTACCTTGTTAATTTTTTCAAAGGAATACCCTTTAGAAAAGTCCGATAAGGGACAGTCATTGAAAGAAACCTCCGTACCCGTAAAAAACGGATTAGAACCCATGCCTATCATATGACCATCCCCCTTTCTTTCCGGATATCATCCTCCCAGGCCGCGTAGATTCCCAGTTGCTCTGGATAATCTTCGGAGAAGCTTTTCATGAAGCATTGGCAGAGAGACAACTCTAAGTCACGATTCACTTCAGCTACCTGCTCTTGAATTAGCTCTGAAAATTCTCGGTTCAGTTCGTCGAAATTAAATGCTGTCTTAATCAGGTTTTCTACTCGAAGCTTACAGCCGAGTAGTTCGGTAACCATCTTGGAAAGATCGGCAAATTTTTCGTTCTTCCAAATTCGTAAACTTCCCGTTGCCTGATACTCTCTAACATATTGGCTGATACGGATTTTATCTCTTGTGGGCAGTGAAGCGTTGGGCAGCTCCCTCATGAGCCTGTCAATGTCAAGCTCAGGGTGTTTGGGCAATCTATCCCCCATCAAAAGCGTCAAGGTTTCTCGTTTAACCCATGCATCATTACAATTGGAGGACGGATTGACCACTCTCATTTTGTCGTATTGGAAGGGTTGCTCCTGGCCAGAGAACTTGGAAATATGGCATAAAACCGGTTCAAGCCAGTCATTCTGATAAACCACTGCAACGCCTTTAGAAAGTTTTGCAATTTCATCCAACTGGTCATCCCGAAGTGCTGCTGACTTTCCGGCAACTCTTCTATCGTTCTCATCTGGCAAACGCATAATGATCTTGGTATTTGTATTCCGAATGGCAGAAACATCCACAGCACTGGGAGATTGATCCGCGATGATAAATCCCTCACCATACGTCCGCATCTCAGCAATCGAGTTAGAAAGCATCTCAACCGACTTCCCGGTTAGATTCGGACTTTCAGCGCTTTGTTCTGTAGCTGTACGTTTTAGGATGTTGTGCGCCTCTTCCAAAACTGTAACATGCCGAAGGGGTGCATTCATCTCCGTTGCCTGTGTCATACGATGCTCATTTAAGCGCATCACTAGAACACCCATAATCAGTGCCTTGGTCTCAAGTGAGCCGACTCTACTCAAGTCTACAATCACATTGCTATCGAACAGAGTATCATTATTCACTTCGTTCGCTGAGAATATCATCCCGTTTAATCCGTTTGTCAAAGACTTTACACGGGTCACCAAAGAGCCGATATAGTTTCCCTTCACTTCATCAGAATACGCAGAGCTACGTACAACATCTTCCAGCTCTTTCTGTAAATCCAGAAATGTCGGAAACAGCTCTTGAGAGATATGGTTCTTTGACGCTTCCAAATCCCATCCAGCATGCATATACGCCTGAAGGACAGCCTCTTTTAGCACAGCCGGCATCGCAGCATACATTGGCCAGCATACGTTGAAAATTTCAATCAGCCGGTCAATATGTTCCAATACATGAACCCCCATTGGGAAGCGGAACGGGTTAATTCGTAACATATCCGTGATCTGTGGATTCGTGCCCAGAACATGAACATCGCGACGAGTTCCAAATACGTTCTTATACTCACCCTTTGCTGGTTCAATGACCAGAAATGAAACAGAATGGGATGGAAGCTGTTCTAAAATTTGATAGACAGTATTGCTCTTTCCAGAGCCAGTGGAACCGGTAATAAAGGCGTGCATTGCGAGGCTTTGTAAACCTAATGACACCTTTGTATTCTGATCCTTACCAAGATGATGGATCCTACCTATCAAGATACCCTCATTTTCCTTGGCAGAATCCTTGCTTAATATCTCTTGTGCAAACACCGCATGTTCAATGACCGGCAGGCCCTTTATCGATTTACGTGGGAGGCCGAGCTGAATAGCAAGTTCATTCGTACTCGACAGTGAACTCGCATCAACTTCTATTTCATGTGAAATGCAATCATTCGTAAATCGATATCGAAATACAGGGTGACAAAAACTTTGCACATACTTCAGGATTTCTTTTACCTTATGCTCCTCTGTCCAGGTATTGACTGCAGCTGTCTGTACACCACTCTGATCACCAGAAACCAATGCACAATACATACTAGCAGCAGATTCTGCTTCTGCAGCAGTCTCTCCAAGAAAATAGGCCGCAAAGTCCCACATTCCTATGCTTTCACATTCATCTAGTCTGATGAGTTGTTTTTCCAGGCGCTGGAGGGTACTCATTAAAGATTTATTTTGAATGTTAAGTGTCACCGCCTGTGAATTCCCTATTGCATCCATCAGGCTCTTTGTTTCTGCTACACTTACAGAGGTAGACCTTCCCTCTGTTTTTCCATGCTGTACACTCGTTCCACTGTTTTCTGTTCGTGCATAGCTCTCACTCTCTGTCATGCTATTACCAGTAGTCCTGGAACGGTTGATCCCATAAGAAAGGTTTTCAGAAATCGACCGCGATAGAGAGTCTGAGTGTGACGTTCCATGAGATTTTGCTCTAGAAACGCTGGAAGATACTCCCACGCTAGAAAATGTTCCAACTTGCGTTCCCTTAAACCCAATCCCTCCACTGAATCCCGAGTTGCTAGAGAAACCTACTGTATTCGTATCGCTCTCTGACTCATGAGTTCCTTGTGTCGTTCCTGCTGTGGTGGTGTTACCTCTACCATGAGTTGAATGGTTTCCCTCTGTGCTGGACCGATTTTGAGAATGGCTTTCTCCCGTTGTTTGAGTGGTAGATTGCCCTTCCGTTTTTGATTCTCCGTAAGTAGTTGCTTCCGTTCGACCTTCCGCCTGGCTTGTAGCCTTACTATTAGACACACTAGAATTTGTGTTTTCTGCATAGTTATATTGCATCGAAGCAAACGGAGAAATCATTGTATAAATCTTTTCATACTCTGTTCTGACGTTAAGCAAATCTGCGTGTTCCAAGCTGTTAGCAATACAGATTGCAGTAAATGCCTTTCCTTGCATGCTGTAAATAAATTTTTCCAAACCCTGAAAAAATTCTTTGTCCTCCAGAACAGCATCTTTCCCCTGCTTGTAGTCAGCAACACACGTAACACTAGCTACGCATCCCGTCTCAAACGCAAGACGTTCCATATCGAAATTCAATTTCTCCGTAGGGTAGGCTTCCGTCTTGCTTCCCGGAAATAATCCCAGCAGGCTCTGTTCCAGGAGTCTTCTCATCGTTCCCGCTGCATGTTCACTTGATTTAGGACGGACACCTAAGTAAAAATTATTGTTTGTCCGATCACTTTGAATCATTAATACAAGCGTACAGGGTTTATGGGAAAGCGTATGGAACACCGTTGCCAACTTATGAACTGAAAACTCATTTTCCTGATACACCAATTCAGTTATCTTAAAAAACTGAATTGGTTGGAATTTCTCGAGCTCCCGGTCACGAGGTACCACCGGGTAGTTTTGAAGCTGTGTAGCATAGTTTTTTGTTACTTCATTGTCAATAATAGAAAGAGAATTTTGAAGATTCCTCTGCAAAACTTCAAATCCATCCTTACTTACTCTCTCTATATACTGCTTCGGAGTGCTTTCTAACTCTCCCTTTTCAGGAGATTTTTGCACGTACCTAGGTACATCCGTTTGTTGCTGTCCTTGTCGCCATTCTTTAGCACCATTCCATTTTGCCACGTGATCGTTCCTTCTTTTCTCCAAAACAGATCAGATGTGATTTTTTAAAGAATACTATCTCTCCTGTTTTTTTCGATTTTACAGATATTAGGTGATGTCCTCCTATAGCACGCACACGATATACTCCGTACTCATCCCCTTGCGCAAAGTACCCGTATCTAAAGTTTTTTCCATCTATTTTACTATCTCGATAATACACACATTTTTTTGTCTTATCGATTTCCGAGCCTGCCCGTGTTTCTATAAACGGAAAAGCATATAAAACGTTTTTATCCTCGCTCATATAAAACGCTATATTATCATTCCCGGCAATATACTTTGCTTTCGTTTGTTTAGATTGCGATGTATTCGATATTCTCTGGGATTGTTTTACTTCAGCAATAGTACAATAATTGCCACTGCTGCCACCGCCGCCACAATCCCAAGCGCTTTTTTTGGGTCTGTTTCATCTTGGGCGCTATATTCTTTCCGTGTCGTAGCTTCTTGAGAAACCCGTTTTTTACGTTGTCTCTCTTCCTCTTCTTTCCGGTTTTCTTCAGCCAGTTCACGTCTCCGCCGTTCCAACCGTTCCTTCTCCGCTCTCTGCTTACTACCTGGCGCTGGATTCGGCTGCTTGGGTTTCTCCACAGGCGGTCGTTTTTCTAAGTGCTCTGTGTGTCGCTCAGGCTCCCTCAGTAAGCTTTCAGGCGAGGCTTCTCTACGCTGCGCCCGCTCATTACATATTCTCTTGAACTTATCCGACCGTACAACTTGAGCCACCTCTCGCATGTGATTCATTCTGCGTTCAGAAAAGTTTTTCACTAAATCTTGTTTTAACTGTACCCAGTACTCTTCCGTCCACCGGCTTCGATCCTCCGTAAGAGGCGTCAACTCCACATGCTCCTCTAACAATCCCTTAGATTTGCAATCAACAAACGCCTCCTCATAGTTCTCAAACGTTGGATCAGCCTCCAGTGCATCGCTGAAGATATACTTCAGTCCCTTTACGTCATATCTGTCGATACATTCCTTTATGTATTTATCCATGATTCATTCGCTCCTCAATCAGGCAGTTATATATCAAGGATCTCGTCGATCTCATGTTGGCAGGTCTCAATCCACTGCAACACCGCTCGTGTATCCTCCAGTTGATTCTCCTGTGCCTTTTGATCCTTCGCACATTTTTCCAGTTCCTCGTATTTCGATTGGATGATCCTATCCAGTTCATCAAAGCTTCTGGAAAAGTCCTCCTTCATCTGTTCGACCATCTCCTCTGCATATGTCAGAGCAGCATTAACTCCCTCATCCAGGTTTTGCCTCATTTTTGAGATAAGCCCGGCCTGAATCGATGCCGTTTTTACTTGATATTTTTCAATTTGCTCATGCCGTTCTTCATAAACATCACGCGTTACAGTTTTATAATCTACAACTGTTTCATAGATGGTTTCCTCTCTATAGTCATCTACAGTTTCATAGACATCCTCTGTAATATATTTAGGTGTAAAAAACTTCCACCATCTCTTTGCTGGGTTACGTACCTGTCTCGTCCCAACTTTTTTGCGATGGGACCCGTCCTTCACTTTCCTCGTTCCAACGGGCTCCTGATGTGTCCCATCATATACTTCAACCTCTTCTTCACCAACCTTGTCGTAATATACTTTTTCTTCGTAGGTCGTCTCACCAAGGTCATCAACCGTTGTCGTCGCAAAATCATCCGTTGTACAACGCTCTGCGTTTTCGCGCATGGCGCTCAGAGCGCACTTGACCATATCCTCTGTCTTGAAGTCAAGTTCTCCACTCCCGATAGAGTCATCGAATTTGGACAATTTCTCCTGATAGTCGAACAGTAATCGTTCTCCTGTTTCTCTGATTTCAGTGTTGATTGCACTGTCAAGCTCCGATGCTAATTTTGCCATAGCATCCGAACTACTTGCGCTGAATGTACTTACCAGCCTTTTGGCTTCCTCTCGACTGTAGATGACCTCACCATACGGTCTAAACAGAACCCCTACCTGTTCTGCAGCTTCTTTTTTTAACTGCTCACCTGTTTTTTCAAGCCTTGGCATGGGATCAAGCTCCTGAATTTTCTTCTTGAATATCGCTGCCTCTTGCCCGTTTTTAATTTTTTCTTTCACCTTAGTCGCTCGATCAACCAGTTCTTTTGCTGCCCTCTCATTGGTAGCGATTGACTCTCTTGCTCGTTCTATGACCCTATTGCTCTCAAGAATTTCCTGGAACATCTCCACCAAATCCTTGACCTTCTTTGTTTTTGCATATTTCGTCACATACGCTGTGATCGCCGCCTCGATGGAATAAATTCCAGAGTGGATCAGAGCCTGCTCCTTGGTGTCTCCATTGCGAACTGCCTCTGCCAGGCGGTAGTTCAGCGCTTCCTGTGCGCTCGGAGAAAGCGTTGAATACTTCTCCAGGTGCATGGAATCATATTTATTAAATTTACCAATCATAGGCAAAGTTTCTTGTGCTAGTTGCGGCAAATTATTTATGTTTTCCCACGTAAGGTTATTAATGTCAATATTTGAAAAATACGTTCTGACATTTAGTGCAACAAAAGCAGAGCAGGGAAATAGCTGTGGATCTTCGATTCCATATTTTGCAAGGTATTGTTTGGCCGATTCAATGGCCCCCCCTATATCTTCCCCTTCAGGATTGAATTGATCCATTTTATTGATGACAAACAAGAAGCGATCTCGCATCTGCTTCCCACCTTTTTTCATCTGCTCTGCTACGTAGCGCAGAAGGTTTGCGTCATCATTGGTGCTTAGCTGAGTACCATTCAGAACATAGAGAATCAAATTGTTAGAATCGTTATTTACGGTCCTGTATGTTGTGTTCTTGTGTTCCTGATTTTGCGCATTATTAGGTCCCGGAGTATCTACCAGCATAAGAGACATGCTGTTGGACTCCAGAAAGGGAATATTACCCTTTATGCTGATTCGCGAAACTCTCTCAGATGCGACGGTAAGATTTCCAGCATCATTCAATTCCCCCATCACACCATAATTCAACTCTGGAATTCTTCTGATCAATTTATTGTTTTCATTATATACCTCTGCAGAATAGCAGTCATCACCGTTGTCTAAGATTTCTGTGATAACCGCTGTGCATGCCTCATTTTTAGCCGGCATCAGTTTTTTCTGGAGCAGTGCATTGATCAGTGTAGACTTACCGGAACTCATGGTAGCAATGACATTGACAGGAAACTCCTGTGCATTTGTATTTTCCAAAGCCCGAAGCAGCTTTGGATCTTTGAAGTCCTCAATAGGGCCATCTCTCAGTTCGCGGAAGGCAACCTGAATCTTATCGCTCACGTTCTCGTCATTTTTACCCTCAATGTAGGTCATGCCATTAATATAGATGAGACCATTCCTCTCCGCTATTTCAAATGCCTCACGGAAATCGTCCCAATCTAACGGCATACCATAGAACTCCAAAGAGAAATCCATCGTGTTCAGTTCATCACGAAGATTCTGAGGGAATTCGCCAACCCACTCCTGTAACCGCTTTCCCTTCGTTACCTTGTAAAGGCTGCTGTCAGCTGCTACCTCTTGCCCGTTCACTTTCAAGATCGTTTCAAGCTTGTAGGGATTATATTTCACAAATACCTGTGTCATTTTTCTCTCTCCTTAATTTTGAGATATCATTCTGAATCTTAATTCTGAAAAACCGTGCGGAAAACAACTTGAATCCTGTCGTTCATACTTTCCTCATAGTTTATGGCATTGACACGTACTAAACCGCTTCTCTCTGCTATTTCAAGGGACTTACAAAAATCACCCCAATCTAACGGTATACCATAGAACTCCAGAGAGAAATCCATCGTGTCTAGTTCATCACGAAGATTCTGAGGGAATTCGCCAATCCATTCTTGTAAGCGCTTTCCCTGTGTCCCCTTATAAAGGCTATTGTCGGCTGCTACTTCTTTTCCATTCACTTCCAAGGTCGTTTCATGCTTGTACGAATTATACTTTACGCATACCTGCGCTATTTTCCCCTCACTCTTTGTTTTTCCTGGCAGCCCCAATCTCTTTCTCTTCTTCTCTATCTCTTGACAAATATAGTCTATTTTGTCTTCTAGATAAGAAAGCCCACAGTTTCTTAACAGCGCATCTACCTCGTTCCCAGGTGTCAGGATGGTTGCACAACCAAGTTCTTTTTCATAATAGATTGGCAGACCAGCCATCTCAAACTTATTCATCAGAATCTTAAGTTCTAATTGATTTATTTGGTCGAGTCGCTCCGTCTTACTTTTCTTGGCCAGATAAGCGGCATAAGCTGAAACAGGATAAATCTTCGGATTTTTAAATCCCTTCGACTTTAAGTACTCCGTTTGGCGCTCAAGTATACCAAAAAGATCTTCCTCTTCCGTGATAACGCTGTCAATTTTGTTCATCACAAAGATGAGCTCTTTTTCGCCAATCGTCTGAGCAATAAACTCCAAATGCCGATCGTTATCAGTCGTTCCAAGTTGGGTTGCATTAAGTATATACAAGACGAGATCGTACTTTTGAGAAGAAATCGCTGCACTTGATATCTCCGCATGATCTTTATTTTCGTTGGAATTTACTCCTGGAGAATCCAGTAGAGATAAGCGTTTCCCGCCTAATCGTCCCTGAAAAAATGTCCCAACCCATACCTTAGGATTTCTGTTCTCAAGGTCATTATCTATCAGATCACTCACCGTTGCATCTAAACATATCTCGTGGTCATACTCCAGTGTTGCTCCATCTTCAAATGGCTTTGAGGAAATCACATGAATCTTACTTGTGCATGCCATATTCTGCATCCGGCTAATATACTTTCCAGTCAAAGCATTAATAAGTGTAGATTTTCCTGCACTCATCGTAGCAGTGACCAGTAACGTACATGGCTTACGACTGATAAACATAATGTTCTTTTTTACATCATCTAGATATTCACGGAACTCTTTCAAGCTATCTTCATGAAAAATTTTTTCCCAAGACTTGCTATCACCAGAAGAGGCTAATATCTCCCAGGAAAGAATCCGTCTTTCCTCTTGATTCAGTTTGAAATTGGAGGCAATTTTAACTGAAATTTCCTTCATCCTCTTAGAGCGAATTTGCTTCTTAGAGTATTGCAATATTGCTGCCACATCGAACACGAGCAAAAGTGCATACTTCTTGGGCAGATATGTGGTTTTTCTTTCAAGAGTATCATCTATTTTTATAATTGTCCTATAATAGCGTAGCGATTCTTTTGTGTACTGTCTGCTAATCCAACCGCCAGCTCGTAGCAGTTTTTGCAGAGATACATAATATTGATATCGAGTCTCCTTGTCTTCTCTCAAAATAGGATTTTTAGTTATAATTTGTGAACTTGCATAAATATATGTAGGATTCATTGTGTCTCAATTCCTTCAACCTATATTTTCTATACTATCAACATATTCCCCTTGGCTCCTCATCCACATCTCAACCCCGCTTCCAAACACCTCCGCCTCCACATCCCAGCCGTCGTCGTCCTCCGCCAGGACTTTCGCGGTCGGCAAACGGTCCAGCACGGCCTCCAGCGAAGGCCCAGTATAGCGGAAGCGAATTTTTTGGAGCTTTCCGCCGTACATGAATTGGACCCGCTTGCGGAACTCCCCCTCTTCAAAGCGATCTT
>OLRJ01000854.1_pt1 | contig 28541 bp, 26 predicted proteins | sample 1672741 | NCBI WGS metagenome assembly OLRJ01 (sample SAMEA3136719, study PRJEB25190) | human gut metagenome | biome: human gut; feature: human-associated habitat; material: faeces | place: Austria | collected 2013
AAGAGAAATCGATAAAATTTTATCCAAAGAAGAATAGGTTCATTATGGAACAAGAATGCATTCTATTGGATGATACAAAACAGAAATTACAGATTCTAATCGGTACAAAATGTACAATTTCATATAAAGATATAGAAAAAGTATCTGTTTTAAATGAAGATGCGAATTTTAAATGAAAGGCAGAACTTTTCTTATAATGGGTGTTAGGTGGAGTTTCTTTCTTTGTAAGACCCGGATTTTATGCAGGGCTAAAGATTCTTTATTGATTATGCATTTGACTGGAAGGGAAGCTGGTTTTATGAAACGAGAATTAGGAATTGCCCGTTGTGGATTGGCATGTTGTCTATGTTCAGAAAATATAATTTGTGCAGGTTGTGATTCAGGACAGTGTCCGGATAAGGATGGCTGTGAGAACAGAAAGTGTTCGATATCTAAAGGAATCAAACATTGTTATGAATGTAGCGAAGCATGTCAAAAAGGAATGTTGTCTAAAATAAAACCCTATGCTTTTACAGAATTTGCCAAAAGATATGGTGAGGATACGCTTTTAGATTGTCTGGAAAGAAATGAGAAAATGGGAGCCATCTATCATCGTGAGGGAATAAATGGGGATTATGATGATTTTGATGATGTAGAGGCATTGATCAATTTCATAAAAACAGGAAATAGATAAAAAAAAGCGGACAGAGAACATTCTGTCCGTTTTCTACTTGTTGGTGCGGGCGAAGGGACTCGAACCCCCACGCCAAAGGCGCCAGATCCTAAGTCTGGTGCGTCTGCCAATTCCGCCACACCCGCTCATATTTATCATTTTTTAGCGACACTTCACATGCCGTTAACAACAGAGTTTATATTACAGGATATCTGTTTTTTTGTCAACCGCGTTTATACTATTTTTTTGATATTTTTTCATCTTCTTATTTTCCTGTTTTTCCGCAAAACCTATTGTTTCTTTACTATTATAAGTGCACTTTCATCTATATATTTGATATACTGAAATTAACATTACCTTAAGGAGGTTTATCATGTCTAAACCAACCATTATTTCTGCTCAGTGTCCTCATTGTAACGCAGATATTGAAATTCCATATTACGAAGATGTCAATGTCACTACCGATCCAGCTCTAAAAGAAGCCATCCTTTCCGGCGACTTTTTCAAATACATTTGCCCATCATGTGGGGAATCCCTTCCTATTGTAGGGCCACTGCTTTATCACGATCAAAATGCAGCAGCTATGTTTTATTTCTGTCCACCGGGATTCGACCAATCTACAGAAAAGCTTAATGAAATGCTTCAAGTAATTGAAGGTATTGAGGGTAGTCGCGCCAGTCACTATCAAGCTCGTCTTGTATCCAGTATAGACAAACTCATGGAAAAAATCTACATTCTGGATGCCGGTCTCGATGACCGTATCGTTGAATTAGTAAAACTTGCATACTTAAAGCATTATTCTGCTGATTTGCAATCCAAGGGGCGTATTCGCGCAACGCTATTTATGCCAAGCTTAGAAGATGAAGAAGCACAAATCGTCTTCATGTTAGGTGACGACGGCGACATGGCTACTGTAGATTTTTCCAAAGACTACTATGCCTTTTTCGGAACAGAATATGCCCAACGCTTAGGCAATCATACTGAGCCTCATTTTGAAACCATCGACGAAAAATGGGCAGCACAATTTGTTTCTAATCAAAATTAAGGAGGTTTGAATCGATGAATGCGCCATTAAACGATGAACTTCAATTAAAAGAACCAATCACCAGAACTGATGTTATCGATCATTTGGATAATCCTGCAAATGCGCTTAAACATTCTGATGCCTTTGTTTTCATGATGTTAGAATATGAAGCAGCTTTACTTGCAATTGAAACCAAGCTCAATACACTAGACCGTGAATATAATCTAAGATATGATCGTAACCCCATTGAATCTATTTCGACCAGATTAAAATCACCGGATAGTATTGTAGAAAAAATGCACCGCCGCGGCTTACCCGTTTCTATAGAAGTCATTCAAAATACATTAACTGACATTGCCGGCGCACGTGTTATCTGTTCTTTTTTGGATGACATTTACACACTAGCTGATATGTTTGAGCAGCAAGAAGATATCAGTGTCTTGGTTCGCAAGGACTACATTGCCAACCCAAAGGATAACGGATATCGTAGCTTGCATTTAATTGTTAATGTTCCCATCTATTTAACAGAAGGTCGCAGAGATGTCCCAGTTGAAATTCAATTTCGTACTATTGCGATGGAATTTTGGGCAACACTGGAACATAAAATCAAATATAAGAAAAAAATTACCAACCCCGAAAGTGTTTCTGCAGAATTAAAGTCCTGTGCGAACCTGATCAACGAAATTGATCAACGCATGAAAAGCCTTCGCAGACGAACGATTGACTAACTTTTTACAAGTTTTTTATAAAAAGTTCAAAAAAGCATTGACACTTTTTGAATCCGATGGTAATATTGGTGATGTTGTCGGGGCGTAGCGCAGTTTGGTAGCGCACGTGGTTTGGGACCATGGGGTCGGGGGTTCGAATCCCTCCGCCCCGATACATTTTTGTTAACATTGCGGGTGTAACTCAATGGTAGAGTTCTGGCCTTCCAAGCCAGCTACGTGGGTTCGATTCCCATCACCCGCTGTGTGCCTGTAGCTCAGTTGGATAGAGCATCGGACTTCTAATCCGAGGGTCGGGGGTTCGAATCCCTCCAGGCACGTTAATAATTAAATATTATGGTGGATGTGGCGAAGTGGTTAACGCACCGGATTGTGGCTCCGGCATTCGTGGGTTCGATTCCCATCATCCACCCTTATACCACCACTTATATAGTATACAACATTGGGGTATCGCCAAGCGGTAAGGCAACGGACTTTGACTCCGTCATTCGTAGGTTCGAATCCTGCTACCCCAGTATGCGCCATTAGCTCAGGTGGTAGAGCACCTGACTTTTAATCAGGGTGTCGCAGGTTCGAGTCCTGCATGGCGCAGATTATAACCGAGTTCGATGAACTCGGTTTTTTTGTTGTTTATTCTTCTCTACTCTCCTCCTCTTTCCTTGGGAAGCTTTTATTATTTTCCCCTTTATGACAATGTATCATACCGAGTATTGAGTTCGTTGATTTATTGTGATTGTGTATTAAGCTTACTGTGATTAATTGTTATACGCATTTTATAATTTCATTCTGTCAGTGTTTCACCAAGAAGGACATGTCATTTTAATTATCAACAATACCTCCGCAATACGCGTATTATCCCATAAACAAACGCGCGAGATTATCGATAATATCGCGCGTTTTCTGTATAAGCAGTGTTTTACTGTAGCTATGACATCTTACTTTATCAATCTTTTAGCTCGAATTGTTGCTTCTGCCATAATTTTTTCTTTATCCAAGGTTGTATATTCATGGTGTATATAGAGACATTTTCCTTGTACAAAAACAGAATCAATGTCACTTACTTGGGCAGCATATGCTAAATTGCTCACAATATCGTGAAGTGGCATATTCCATGGTTGATCAAGCTTATAGAGTGTGAGGTCAGCAAGCTTGCCTTCTTCAATACTTCCGATACCATCATTCCAACGTACAGCCTTTGCGCCTTCTACTGTTGCAATTTGAAGCGCAGTCTTTGCACCGATACATTCCGCATCCAAGTTTCTTACTTTATGAAGCAATGATAACACTTGCATTTCTCTATGCATGCTCATGATGTTATTGCTGGAAGCACCATCGGTTCCAAGCCCTACTACAATCCCCTTCTTTTGCATGGCTTCTACCGGTGCGATACCACTTGCAAGCTTGAGATTGCTGATTGGATTATGCGCTACAGCTACATGATTTCGTGCATAGATATCCATATCATGCTCACTCATCCAAACACTATGTGCTGCTAACGTTGGTACGTCTAAAACATTTAAGCTGTCGAGCCATTCGGCCGGTGTCATCCCATACTTTTCTTTCACGAAAGCAATCTCACCTTGTGTTTCTGCTACATGAATGTGAACACCGGTGTTGCGTTGACGTGCATGATCGGCCATTTCTTGAATATATTCACCCGGGCAGGTATTCGGCGCATGCGGTCCATACCACACACGAATACGGTCATCATTCGCATGTTGCCAACGGTCAAATACCGCATCATTTTCTTTGATACCACGTTTTTCATCGTCAAACATACCGACACTGCCGCGGCTTATAATCCCACGCATTTTCGCATCTACAGTTGCTTGCGCAATTGCATCGCAATGATCATACATTTCCATAAAACAAGTGGTACCAGAAGCAATCATTTCAAGAAATCCCAGAGAGGTCCCCCAATAAACATCTTCATCAGTAAGCTTTGCTTCTGCAGGCCAAATATATTCATTGAGCCAAGTATCTAGCGGTTGGTCGCCACCGTAATCGCGCAAAAGTGTCATTGCCACGTGGGTATGCGTATTAATATATCCCGGCACCAATACATAGTGACTGCCATTTGCAAACTCTACGGCCCCTATCGCTTCGTCTGCGGAAACACTGCCACATTTTTTTATGCGCCCATCTTCCACTAACACATCGCCAAATTTCAAATCAAGCGCAGGACCCGCTAAATAATGAATTCCGCGAAACAAATATTTTTCCATTTGCTTTCTCCTTATTCTTCTGATTCAATCGCTTTGGTTTTATCGCTTTGAGCGTCCTCATTTCCAATATCCAAGAATAACGCTTCTGCGAAAGTACGTGGATTAAATACTTGAAGGTGTTCCTTTTGTTCACCTACGCCAATGTATTTAATTGGCAAATCATATTCAGCTTTTACGCCAATAACTACACCGCCCTTTGCAGTACCATCAAGCTTGGTTAAGATAACCCCACTTACACCCGCTGTTTCCTTAAAGACCTTGGCTTGATTAAGCGCGTTTTGACCGGTTGTAGCATCCAAAACAAGGAGCACATCACACAAACATCCTGGCGCTTCACGATCAATGATTTTTCGAATCTTCCCAAGTTCGTTCATAAGGTTCACCTTATTTTGCAAACGCCCTGCGGTATCTATCAAGAGTACGTCGCAGCCTCGAGATTTTGCTGCGGCAATCGCATCAAAAACAACCGCAGCTGGGTCTGCCCCTTCTTGATGGGCAATAACATCGCAGCCTACACGTTCGCCCCAAATTTTTAGTTGATCGGCCGCCGCGGCACGGAAGGTATCCGCAGCGCCCAGAATCACTTTATGACCATCTTTTTTTAATTGATAAGCAATCTTACCGATACTAGTTGTTTTCCCAACCCCATTCACACCAACAAAAAGAATGATATTGAGTTCGCCGGGCACCAAATTAAGCGGTTGAACTTCTTCGCCAAGAAGTTCAACAAGCTCATCCGCAAAGGCTTCTTGCAGCTGTGCACTATTTTTCAGTTTATCTTTCTTTTCACGTTCACGTAGGCGTTCAACTAAATCCAAAGCAGTATTTACACCAACATCGCCTTGAATAAGTGCTTCCTCCAATTCTTCATATAAATCATCGTCAATTTCTTTTCCTGAAAGCACGCCAAAAACCTTTTCCATAAAGCCTTTGCGCGTTTTTGAAAGGCCATCGTTAAGCTCTTTATTTAAGACCTCTGCATCGGTTGCTTCCTCTGTATTTTTTTTCTTAAATAGACGATCAAACAATCCCATGTGATTCACTCCTTTTAGGTTTCACTAAAGTCACTTAAACGCACTGATACTTGCTTAGATACCCCATTGGCATCCATCGTAATCCCATAGAGAACACTTGCCGCTTCCATGGTTCCTTTTCGGTGAGAGATAATAATAAACTGCGTTTTATTGGCATATTGCATGATAAACGATGCAAAACGCTCAACATTCGCTTCATCCAAGGCCGCCTCGATTTCATCTAAAATAACAAACGGACTTGGTCGCACTTCTAGCAACGCAAAGAGCAATGCAGCTGCTGTAAGAGCACGTTCTCCGCCGGAAAGCAGTGTTAATACACGTTCTTTTTTACCAGGTGGCTGAGCAATAATTTCAACCCCTGTTTCAAGATAACGCCCTGGCATGGAAAGCTCCAGACGAGCATTTCCTCCCCCAAACATAGTTGTAAATATTTGTGCAAATTGCTCATTAACTTTTTCATAAGCTTCCTTAAATCGGTTCGCCATGGTAATTTCCATTTCATGAATAACTGATTCTAATTTTTCTTTCGCTTGATTCAAATCGTCAATTTGCACACGCAAGAATGTTGCTTGTTCACTAACCTGTTCATATTCTTCTAGTGCCGTAAAATTGATTTCACCGAGCATCTCGATTTTTTTACGAAGTGTCTTCAATTGCTCTACTGCCCGTTTGGTATCTAAGGCCAAATCAGCATGTGCAATCGCTTCTTCCGGTGAATAACCAAAAAGCTCCAAAAATTGCTCTTCTAAGTGGCGCACACGCTCTTCAATACGCGCCAATTGCATTTCTGCTGTTTGAAAAGTACGCCAAAGCTTATCGTAGTGTTTACGTGCTTCTACAATTTGATTTTCCTGCACGCGTACCTGTTCATCCATCCGGTCAATACATTCTTTCGCCTCTTGAATCTGCTCATTTTGCGCTTGATAATGATGAAAGGCCTGATGTAATGCATCCCTTATAGCTACAATTTCAACTTCCAGTTGTTCTTTTTCAGCTTGTAACGATTCGCTTTCCGCTTTTTTCCCATCGTACTGTGTAGACAACAATTCTAATCGCGCCCGTAAACGCTGCGCTTCTTTTTGATGTGCTTGATACTGCTCATCAACAGTAGCCTTTCGCACAAGCACCGCTTGTACCGCACATTGTGCAGCTTCTCGTCCATCTTCAAGGGCTGTTAAATTTGCTCGCCTTTCTTGAACGCCTGCTTCAATTTCTGACAATCGCACTGCAATCTCGGCTGAATCGTTTTTTAAGTTTAAAAGGGCCGCTTGTGCATCTTCATTGGCCATACGCAGCTCATTTTTATTCATTTCTTCCAAGTCAATTTCACGTTGCAAACGCTTGAGCTGCTCTTGAAGTTGATTTTTTACAATTTCAACTTCACGCAACTTCAATTGACTATCCTGTGCATCGGCTTGTAGCTGTTGATGCTTTTCTTCAAGCATTGACAACCGCATACGTTCATTATTTTGCGCGACATCTATGGTTCGCATGTCGCTGGCTAGTCCTTCAATACGCGTTCTCAAAACACCCATTTCATGTTTACGATACACTATTGAACTTTGTTTTTTAAGATGACCACCTGTCATCGTTCCACCTGGCGCTATCACATCTCCATCCAAAGTTACAAAACGATATTTAGAACCGGTACGCTTTGCTAATTGTGTTGCACTTTCCAAATCACGCAACACCCAAACTCGCCCTAAAAGTTGTGCCATAATAGGTTCAAATTTTTCATCAAAGCGAACAACGTCCAACGCTAAGCCAATAACAGCATCATCTTGAAAATTAATATCTTGACGCTTTCCCTTTACCAAATTGAGTGGCATAAAGGTAACACGTCCGCGCCTTTCCTTTTTGAGCCAACCAATTGCTTGTTGAGCATCGCGGTCACTATCTACAACCACGTTCTGTGCTGCACCGCCCAATGCATTTTCAATTGCAGTAAGATACTCCGATGGAATGTCCAAAAGTTGTAGAACAGAACCTTGTATGCCGGAAAGGCGTGCTTCTTTTTTTGCGCGTAGTACTGCCTGCACCCCTTGAAAATAACCTTCCCCACTGGATTCGAATTCTTCTAACGTTTCCAAGCGACTTTTCGCCTGCATCAGCGCATGTGCTGTTTGACGCGATTTTTCATCCAATTCTTTCAAATTCTGTTGTGTAATCTGCAACTCTTTTAGTACGGATTCTACAGCTTCTCGCACGTGAAAAGCGGTCTTTTGTACTGTACCTTCTCGCTCCTCCTCATGTGCCATCTTAAGAGTTACACCATCTTTTTGTTCTGAAAGTGTGGCCAACCGTTGTTCTAAACGTTCTTTACGCGCCGAATCCCCACTTAAAGATTGTTCTAAGCGAGTCATTTCATTATTGATAGTCGCTTGCTTTGAAAGCACAGAAAATTGTTCGCTCTGAAAGGCGTCGATATCACACTTTAATTGGCTAAGTGCTTGTTCCGAATCATTTAATGTATTCTGCGCTACCAACGCTTCCTCAGTTATATCATGCACAGTCTGTGCATTTGCCAATACGGCTTCTTGAGCAGCATCTGTTTGCACTTGTAAATCTTGAAGCTGAATTTGCTCTGTTTCTAAAACCTGCACCAAATTTGCATGGTTTTTTTCAATATGTTGTTGTCGTTCTGATAAAATTCCCAAAGCACGTTCGTGTTCCTGCGCTTCACGAAGCGCATCGTTATATGCCGTTTGCACAGCTTCCATCGCATGACGTTTTTCCTCTAATGCCAGCTTCTTCTCAGTAATATCCGCTTCTGATTGATTTAATTGAACTTGCGCAGACAATGCTTCTTGCTTTTTTTGTTGCAAAGATTGTGTCTGCGTATCCATAGAAGCCTTATCTTCCAAATATTGCTTTGTCAAATGTGACAATTGCAACGCGTCACTTTCAGCCTTCAGCGAACGATACACACGAACCTTTTCAGCCTGCTTTGAAAGTGGCCCCAGACGTTTTGCAAGCTCATACAGTATATCATCCAAACGTGTCATATCGTCGTTGGTGGCTTCTAGCTTACGCTCTGCTTCTCGTTTGCGATACTTATACTTACTGATCCCCGCTGCTTCTTCAATAAGGCCACGTCGTTCTTCGGCATGAAGGGTCAAAATTTCCTCAATTTTACCTTGTCCTATCACGCTAAAGCCATCTTTACCCAGACCTGTATCCATAAAAAGCTCTTGAATGTCTTTTAATCGACACACACTTTTGTTGAGCATATACTGACTCTCGCCAGAGCGATGCAAGGTACGTGATACCTCAATTTCATCGCAATCCATTGAAAAAACACGTTGACTGTTATCGAGAATCATGGTCACACGTGCCATCCCAACCGGTTTACGATCCACGCTTCCGGAAAAAATGATATCTTCCATCTTCGCGCCACGCAAGGTTTTAGCACTTTGTTCCCCCAACACCCAGCGAATAGCATCAACTACATTACTTTTCCCGCTGCCATTTGGTCCAACAATAGCTGTCACACCCGGCGAGAAAGAAAAATAGACTTTATCAGCAAAAGACTTAAATCCCTGAATTTCTAACGATTTTAAAAACATTATTCACCTTCTCTCTATTTCCTGATTTTTTAATGCTTCATCTGCAATAATTGTCACTGTTTGCCCGGTAAGAGCTTCTAAATATTCAACATTCGAGCGATGTTGCCCACGTGCTTGAGAAATCATACGCGGTGCCACCGCAAAAGTAATCGCTGACGTTTCTTTTGATGACAGCATGGCTTCCATCCGCCGGCGATAAATTCTCGCCTTCACATATTCCCCCATTGCCGGATGATAGGCCCCCGCCACAACATCGCCATCAGTGAGACGATCCTCTGCCTGAAGCCCAATCCGTATAATTGGAATGTGCGCACGCTCCAATTGTTCAGCCATTTCTGCTACCGTATCAATAATTTCTTCAAAATCCCATGGCACATAGGTCCCATTATGAAACATTGTTTCAAGCGTGGTGTCACGAATAACCGCTGTAGGATAGATGCGTGTAAAATCCGGCGCACATTCAATAACGCGCCTACATGTTTCAAGACTACGTGAAGGGGTATCCTTCGGAAGCGCCACCATCATCTGTGCACCACATTGAAATCCATAATCCTTTACACGTTTTATAGCTTCTACAGCCGTTTGCGCCGTATGTCCACGACCTGCCGCCAGAAGCACCTCGTCATTTAGCGATTGCACACCAATTTCGATAGTATCCACACCATAAAACTTTAAACGTTCAAGAACCACTTTACCTAATGCATCCGGTCTGGTAGATAATCGAATCTCTGATATAGCGCCTTTCTTTTTAAGTATAGCTGCGCTTTCAAGTAGACTATTTTGTACCGTCAAATCTATAGCGGTAAAGCTTCCGCCATAAAAAGCCAATCCTGGAACAATATCGCTGGACGTCTGCCATGCTTTAACCTTTTCAGCCAAAGTGGCAGCACTCGGAGGCTGCCACTGACCGGTAATTTTGTATTGGTTGCAGAACACACAAGCATGTGAGCATCCCATATGAGGGACAAAAATCGGAACAATCACTTTCTTCATTGATTTGCGTCCATTGGTGGCAATTCCCCAAACGCAATAAGCGCCGCTAACGCCGCTTCACGTTGGGCCGCTTTTTTTGATTTTCCCCAACCGCGTCCACATTCTTTACCATCTACACATACTTGAACATAAAAAGTGCGGTCATGAGCCGGGCCTACTTCTTCGAGCATTTCGTATGAAATTTCGTGATTTGGTTCACGTTGAATATATTCTTGTAAGCGTGTTTTATAGTCGCCGTAGTACCCACCCTTTACAAGAGAAATAGAATGTTCCAAATACTCAAGTACCATTGGTTTTAACACATCCACGCCACAGCTCAAATAAATCGCACCGCACACTGCTTCCCAAGCGTCTGCAAGATTGGAAGGGCGCAATGCTCCACCTGTTGCCGCTTCTCCACGACCAAGCAATAGATATTCGTTCAATCCAAGCTTTTCCGCAGCACCAGCAAGTGCTTCTTCACAAACCAAGCTCGCACGCATTTTTGTCAGTTTACCTTCATCATCATTTGGAAATGTTTTATATAAGTATTCCCCCATCAAAAGGTCAATTACAGCATCTCCTAAAAATTCAAGACGCTGATTGTCACCTTGTGTTTGATGTTCCATTGCATAGGAGGGATGAATCAACGCTTGATCGAGAAGCGCTAAGTCAATCCCTTCAATATTTATTTTTTCCACCAAACTTGCGAGGTGATGTTGTCTATCATCATTCACTCTACCCACTCCTCACTCATACACATATACAAGTATTTTACACGACAACAGTAGGTGGCGCAAGCGATAGAAAGCCCTGTACATTGGCTCCACTCTCGGGTATAATGCGTTTGGAAGGAGGGTATTCTCAATGTTAATTGCATTACCAACCAGAGATGGAAAAATCGACGACCATTTTGGTCACTGTGACCATTACACCGTTATCACCGTAGAAAATGGCAAAGTTATTGCTACCGAATCATTGCCTTCTCCAGAGGGCTGCGGCTGCAAATCTGACATCGCACCAACCATGGCTAGAATGGGTATTCGCCTGCTGTTAGCCGGGAACATGGGCGACGGTGCACTCACTGTGCTCCGCAACAACGGCATCAAAGTTATTCGCGGTTGCAAAGGCCCTATCGAAGATGTTATCGCTGATTATTTAGCAGGAAAACTCGTTGATAACCAGATTACTTGCGACCATCACGAATGCGACCATCATTAATGTCACAAAACACGCCATGCGCTGGCGTGTTTTTCTTTTTTTGAAGCAAAGGATAATCTATAGAAACCAGTCACATACTCAGTTATAACTATTTCTGGCTACAACAAATAGCTTGTTTCAAGACATTCAAACAAGGTCAGTTGTGGGAAACTGGCATGAGCTGACCTTGTTAATATTTTAAAAAGTGGATATTTTAATAATATCAGCAATGTCTTATGATGAAATACAGAAACTTTAAGGAGTGATTATTTTGTCATCTAAAATCAGTACTCGCGAAATTGTTTTAACAGCGCTTTTTGCCGCGCTTGCCTGTGTAGCAACGATGGTTATTCGCATTCCCACACCAGCTACCAGTGGTTATATTCATCCCGGCGATGCCATTGTTATTTTGTGCGGCTTAATTCTTGGTCCACGTTATGGTTTCTTGGCAGCTGGACTTGGTTCTTGCGCAGCGGATCTCTTTGGTGGTTATTTTCTTTATGTACCAGCAACCTTTATTATTAAAGGGCTCATCGCATTCTGCACAGCCAAAGTCGCTCAACGACTCCCTGACACCACAAAAGGGCATCTTATGGGCGTCATTGCCGGCGGTGTATTAGACATCATTCTTGTTTGTGGCGGGTATTTTATCTTTGAGTATTTCATTTATGGTCTTGGTGCAGCTGCAAGTATCCCAGCCAACGCCATTCAAGGTATTAGTGGCCTCATTATTGCGTTGGTGCTTTCTCCAGTTTTAACTGCTATACCAAATGTTAAACAAGTCATGGCAACACATCGCTAAAACTAAATAATAAAAAAGCAGCCACTTGCAACAAGTGGCTACCTCATGTATCCAAATAGCCCATACTCGAATAACGAGTATGGGCTATTTTTTTAATCATATCTCACAATTTCAACTACTTTACCGATGCTTCGAAGCTTAACCGCAAGTTTTTCTACAATCACATCACGCAAATCTAAATCCAATGGCAAATTATCTTTCATCGCAATATTACGTTGCATCCCTTGTAAAAAAACGATGCGGTCACTTTCAAGAATCTTATTAAGAAGTAACGACGCACCATCTTCACCACTTTGAAGTTCCTGGTCATCGAGCATACGCTTTACTGCAGATAAGGTAATAATCCCTTCTGTCACTAAATCGACGCCTTCGATATATGAAATTGGCGGAATTTTTTTATTGACATACTTAAACTCAGACATAACTTTTTTATCAGTCTCACGGGCATAAATCTGTGCGGTTGTTCCTCCACAAATTACCTTGATGCCATCGAACGCCTCAAAACGTGCTACCATTCGCGCATCATCTTCCATATGCACCGGCGGACCCGTCATAATGCACATTTTTTTCTCTTCTTTTAAGCGTACCACCACAGCTGTAGTATCATCACCCGGTTCACCAAGATAATAACTCTTGCAGATATTAACAATTTGCCATGCGATTGTCTGTACATTGGCATCCAAGTCCACAAAGCGTTCCAATGTATCAATCAAACCGTCTGTGCCTAAACCAAATGGCAACATTTCGCCCAGTCCGGCTTGCACGACACCATCACTTACAATAACGATGGTTTCGCCCGCTTCTACACGAAAACTACTTTCATTAATAACCTTACCATTGGTTTCCGATTGATTTGTTTCAATGGCGGAAATTTTTTTATCCTTGGTAATCCGAATCATTGGGCATCCATCAAAATCCACCATATAAAGCACCCCGTTGTTATACAGGCGCATAATCGAAAAAGTTGAGTAGGCTACGCCACGTTCTGAACAAGTCGGCAGTGTATTGACCAGCGTTGCAACAGTGTCTTCAAGGGTAATATTGGCAGCTATCATTTTTGAACAAATTTTGGCTGTCAATGAACTTAAAATATTTGCCTTAACACCGCTTCCCAAACCATCAGAAAGCACAACTACCGTTTCATCGGGGTTTCGAATAATTTCTACTGTATCCCCACATAACTCTTCACCATGATGCTTCAGTTGAGCAATGCCAACTTCACCAATAATTGCAGACATATTAGCTCAACTCCTTCTCCCTTTCAAATTCTTGAATCAGTTTCAAAAGGGTTATCTTTGTAGCAGCGGTTGTTTCACCCAAGCGACTTGCAATTTCTTGCGCCGTACGCATCTGTTCATCAATAACCTGATTTGCATTTACAAGCAATTCACTCTTAACCTTATTAAATTGTTCGCGCTGCTTTTCGCGTTCGGTAATATCAACAATAAACGCTACAAAGCTCTCGCTATCGAGTGGCTGAATGGTTTGTTGTGTCCATAGACCCAGTTCCTTATAAGCAAGACGGATATTTTTTATAATTTCACCATTTTCGATGGTCTTACGCATATAATTCACATCAAAATAATCCGAAATTTTCACACCTACATCTAAAGCGTATGGTTCAAACATTTTTTTCAAATATGGATTTAATTGAAGTATGGTCGTGTCTTTATTAAAAACCAAAATTCCACTCTGAATATTGTTAACCACAGAATTTGCAAAGGACTCCGCCTTTGCCTTCATGTAACTAATGCACATGTCGCGTTCAGCCTCTCCACGAACAACTGCCGCGCTTTTGGCATAACAAGAGTCATATCCACACGCACCACAATTAAGCTGTTTGGCTGTAGTATCTTTAAAGCAAATATCCATTTCTGCACGCACTGCAGCGGCATCCGGTTTTTCTTTAACAAACAGACGATTATCAAAGGTTACCTCGGTCGGTGGTATCGACATTTTATATGATGGTAAATACACACGATCTGCATTGTATTGTTTAATATTCAAGCAGCGGCCAAAAACACTATCCGGGTTATGAACATCAATACTATTGACGCAACCACTGCTACAAGCCATCAATTCCAGAAACTCTACATTTCTACACAGATTTTCATCTTTTTGTTTCAAAATATTAATGCATTCATCCAATCCCGAATACCATTCAATTGCATCGTGTGCACAAACACCATCTTCAATCAAGCGTGCAGACACATTCCCTACAATCGAAAGTCCATAGCCTCCTTGGAATTCTAGATAGTATGGTTCTGTTGCCTTTTCTGAGTCACGATAAGCCGGGGTAAAGCGAATGATACGTTCCAATTCGGATAAAGTAATCAAATAATCGATATCCTCGTCATTTTGTCGGTTATAAAACTCTGCCGGGCATGCAGAGGCATGAACTACCAAATGGTTAGGATATCTTGTCTTTAAGTCCTTCGCATGCATTGAAGCCAAGCTTGCAATCGGAAGCAAATTATCCAGCCATTGCGGATAATGCTGTTCTACCAAATTCACAATAACGGGGCAGTGACTTGATAATACTAGGTCCGGTTTGCAACGAACATGCTCTTTAATCTCATGAATAACATCTTCTTCAAGAATGTCACTTTCTTCAATATAGTCAAAACCTATATTGTACGCCTTTTGCGCCAATTCATAAATTGGCATTTTCACAGATAAAAGCGCCACTTCCCCCAAGCTCAATACCAATGGAGTTTTTTCGTTCAATGCTTTCACTACAAAATCCATATCACTGATAATACGCTTGGTTTTTTGTGGACATTCCTTAATACATTCACCGCACACAACGCAGGATTCAGTAATAATACGAGCGCGGCCAGAGGAAAACTCAATAGCTTCCAGCGGACATTTTCTCAAACAACGATAGCAATCCAAACAACTGGAGTTATCTTTATTGACGATTGGAAATGGAAAATGTTTCATACTTCTACCCCCATTGCTATATCAACAAGTCGCTTCACATCATCTACGGTTACATGAGAATAGAGCACATTATTGACCTCTACATTTACGCCGTCAATGCACATCTTGCGACAGAAGCTTCCCATTAGTTTCACGCGCTCATCAAGTCCGCGAGCCCTGAGTTCCTCGTCAAACGCTTGGGCAATCTTTGGCGCCCCTTTAATATGACACGCACTGCCCATGCAAACTTTTATTTCTATAGACATACTGCCACCTTCTTCATTTTGACTGATTATCAATCCAACATAAAGATTGTTAGAATATTTTCTATATTTTACCATAATTCTCACTATTTGTGTTGGTAAATATGCACATACTGAACAATGTCATTAATAGCTTACAACAATAATTATTCACACACAAAAAGACCTTTTTACGACATGTCCGGGTCGTTGTTCTAGCATATTAATGATGATGTTTTCTCTCTTCACCCTTGGTTAAATCCAAATTCGCAATGCTCAGCGCTCTAGTCATCAATTCATCCGGAGAAAGCATATCCACATTGACATCACTTTCAAGATAATCATAAAAAGCTTGGCACTGTGCTTCACTGGTTAAGGCACAAAGAATGCCCATCACAAAAGTTTTATTTCTATGAATTTTCACAAGCCTTTTCACGATTTCTTCTCTAAGTTGTTGTTCGGTCATCTTGTCATCTCCCATAATCAGCAACACGTTTAATATTAACGAAAAATCATTTTTCTAATCATATCATAACACAGCAGACTACACAGATTTCAAGACATAAAAATAGACAAGGCAACGCATCTACATTACCTTGTCAGCTTTTGAGCGCTTATTACACCGCTTCTATTGCATTAATCAACGCTGCCACATCAGCTTCATCCGGATGACTGAGTGCCTTATCAAAGTTAGCAATCATTTCATCAGCATTTGGCATCGCACCCTGTTCCTTCAACGAAACATAGCGGTCACGCACGCTCATACGCATTTTTCCTTGGCACATAAATGCACCTACAACATCATTATCGGTAGTAACAGCCTGCTTAACGTTTTCGATAATTTGTTTAAAATAAGCCTCATCGTTAAAACCTGCAGTACCAAACAAAAATACTTTTTTCCCTTTTATATTTTTCAAGAAGGATAGTGTCTTCTCATCAGCAGTACCCTGATTGGTCCAAAAGCCAACGTACACCATCTCACTATCAACCACGCCGGCATCCGTTGGTCCAAAATAACAACACTTTGCTTTCGGCAAATGCTCGCGAATAGCATCGGCAAGAAGTTTTGTATTACCGGTTGCGCTACTATAAACAATAGAATATGATTCGTTACTCATTTTTCATTCCCTCCTAGCAAATATTTTACCCTACATGACCAATGATAACTAGCAATAGCTATCCGAAAACATCATTTATCTTCAACTTATACCACAACATGACAAGCATTGAATAGAAAATGTCCTTTTAAAAATTACACTCATCCTTAGTATCCATTAATTCTGACCACCGTGCTGAAATGAGTTTCGCATAATCTACGCAAAACAATCCATAGGAACCGATAGAACAAGTATTGTTTACTTCAATAAGAATAGTTTGCCCATCTACAGTAACACCGAAATCAATAGCATAGCCGGCAGGTGCATCAACAAATTCTTGCACACACAGTTCAATAAATTTACTGTCTGGAAAGATTTTCCAATCGCCACGATATCGCCTTACATCGACAATTTGACCATATCGCACAAACGCTCTATATTCCGAAACAATGTCCAGTACATCACTACAAGTAACCTCTGCGTTATCATAACAACTTCCGCATCCAACAAGGTCACTTACCCCGCGAATAACTCTTCCTGAAAATTTCTTATTTGTCTTAGGTTTTACAAACACGGGCCATATGTCCGGATTATCGCTATCTTCATTAATAGTCATATTCCAAATACGCCTTCCAAGAAATTTTTCCAAACACACCGGATAATCAATGTCTTCAATTTTCACATTAAAATCTCCTAGACGTTTATTCACTATACCTATATAACCAACAACAATATCCTCTTTCTTACTTTCTTCTAGTTCTGCGAACGACGAAAAATAAACAATCTCATAGCCCATCTCCTTAAAGCCACAAGCTGCATTGAAATGATCGTAATCTATCGGCATACCGTTCTTAGCTTGAACAAATGCTCTCACTACTTCACACCCTTATTTATTGAATATTAATATTCTCTATTATATCACTTCAGTAACTTATCGTCATTTTTCAATTATTATAGCTTAGCTCGTAATAAAGCGTTCTAAACAAAAAAGGCCGTTCCGAGGAACGGCCCTTCAATGATGCAATTAGAATTTATCTTGTGCGGTGTAATGGGTGTGTAATTGATGATGTGCCAATTCACTGCCCGGTTCACCATAATAGTCACGATAGAGCGCCAATACAGAAGCATTTTCATGAGACTTACGAATTGGCATGTTCTTGTCGATTTCGTAAATGGCTTCAATTCTCTTAAGAAGAACTTGTTCGTCACCATGGTGATATGGTTGCCCTGCACCACCGATGCAACCGCCCTTGCACGCCATTACTTCAATAGCATGAATGCCACATGGATTACCCGCACGTACCTCGTCCATCAAGGTCTTTGCGTTACCAAGGCCGTGTGCAACAGCAATCTTGAGCATAATGCCATCAACATCAATTTCTGCAATACGGATGCCTTCAAAGCCACGTAATTCTTCGAAATCAATCTTTGGAAGTGGCTTACCGGTATGCAATTCATACGCAGTACGAACAGCAGCTTCGATAACCCCACCGGTAGAACCGAAGATAACTGCAGCCCCAGTGGACTCGCCGAGCGGATCGTCAAATTCGGAATCAGGAAGTTCCTTCAAGTCAATGTCTTTAAGCTTAATCAAACGTGCCAATTCACGGGTAGAAAGTACGATATCTACATCCGGATTTCCATCAACAGAAAATTCAGGACGAGCAGCTTCAGTTTTCTTAGCCAAGCAAGGCATTACAGATACTAATACAAGCTTTTCACGTGGTACACCGAGTTTTTCTGCCAAGTAGTTCTTCACAACTGCACCAAACATTTGCTGTGGAGATTTTGCGGTAGATGGTACATGGAGAAGATCCGGGTATTGGGTTTCAAAGAAGTTAACCCAAGCTGGGCAGCAGGAAGTCAAAATAGGAAGGGCTTCCTTTTCACCATCTAAATAGCGATTGAGACGTTGTAAAAGTTCAGTCCCTTCTTCCATGATGGTTAAGTCAGCGGTAAAGTCGGTATCGTACACATGGTCAAAGCCAATCATACGCAATGCAGTTGCCATTTTACCGGTAGCAATGCTGCCTGCAGGCATACCAAATGGTTCGCCGATAGCTACACGAACAGACGGCGCAGTTTGTACAACAACGACTTTTTCAGGATCAGCCAATGCATCGATTACTTCCCAAGTAGCATCCTTTTGTACCAATGCACCGGTAGGGCACACAGCTACACATTGACCACAATGGGTGCAACGGGTTTCGAGCAACGGAGATTCAAATGCTGGTTGAATCACAGCATCAAAGCCACGTCCCACAGCGGACAAAGCGCCAACTTTTTGTACTTCGTTACACATAGTTTCGCAACGACGGCACATAATGCACTTATTCATATCACGCACCAAGGAGCGAGTGCTATCGAGCTTATAAGTAGATTGAGATTTCCCGGTAATGCGTACATCATCAATCCCCAAGCGAATTGCTACGTCTTGCAATTCACAGTCACCGCTCTTCACGCAGGTCAAGCAAGCTTTAGGGTGATCGGAAATCAAAAGTTCAACGATTGTGCGACGTGCTTGAAGAACACGTGCAGAATTAGTAATTACTTCCATCCCTTCGGATACAGGTGTTGCGCAGGATGGCATCAAGGTACGTCTGCCTTTTACTTCAACAACACAAACACGGCAAGATGCAGGATGGTTATCCATTTCAGTGCCATGAAGATTCATATGGCAGAGCGTTGGAATCCAAATATCAAGTTTCTTTGCAGCATCTAAAATAGTGCTGCCTTCCGGAACGGTGACTTCACGACCGTTAATTGTTAAGGTGATTTCGCTCATACTTCTCTTTCCTCCAATCTCTCTTAACCAATGGAGATCGCACCAAAGTTGCACTTATCCATACAGGTGCCGCACTTGATACACTTGCTTTGATCGATGGTAAATGGTGAACGGAGTACACCACTGATTGCATCGACTGGGCAGTTGCGAGAGCACAAGGAGCAACCGGTGCAACGGGTTGGGTCGATTTGGTAACGGGTCATCTTGCGGCAGGTACCGGTTGGGCAACGTTTGTCCACAACGTGGGCAACGTATTCATCCCAGAAGTTTTCCATGGTGGAGAGTACCGGGTTTGGCGCAGATTGCCCCAAAGCGCAGAGCGCAGTATCTTTCATCGTATAAGATAGACGCTTTAATTCTTCAATGTGTTCCATCTTCCCGCGACCGTCGGTAATCATATTGAGCAATTCAGAGATACGACGGGTACCGATACGGCATGGAGTGCAACGACCGCAAGATTCACCTTCGGAGAACTTGAGGTAATATTTAGCGATAGAAACCATGCAGTCATCTTCGTCCATGATAATCATACCGCCGGACCCCATCATAGATCCGATAGCAACGAGGTTATCATAGTCGATTGGCAGATCGAGATTCTTTTCAGAAATGCAACCACCGGAAGGCCCCCCGGTTTGAACAGCTTTGAATTTTTTACCGCCCTTTAAGCCACCGCCAATGCCATAAATAATTTCACGAAGGGTGGTGCCCATTGGTACTTCTACAAGACCAACATTGTTAACTTTACCTGCGAGAGCAAATACTTTGGTCCCTTTACTCTTTTCAGTCCCAATAGAAGAGAACCATTTTGCACCTTTATTAATAATGGTAGGCACATTTGCAAAGGTTTCTACGTTGTTAACATTGGTTGGCTTACCCATAAAGCCCGCTTCTGCAGGATATGGAGGTTTTGTAGACGGTTCGCCACGTTTCCCTTCCATAGAATGGAGCAATGCGGTTTCTTCACCGCATACAAACGCACCGGCACCGAGAGTGATTTCGATATTAAAGTCAAAACCAGTCCCCATAATATCTTTACCAAGCAAACCGTATTCGGTAGCTTGTGCGATTGCATGTTCCAAGCGATTTACAGCAAGCGGATATTCGGCACGGATATAGATACGGCCTTCATGAGCACCGATTGCATAACCGCAAATCGCCATCGCTTCGAGGACACTGTGCGGATCCCCTTCCAAGATGGAGCGGTCCATAAATGCACCAGGGTCCCCTTCATCGGCATTACATACAACATATTTTACGTCTGCGTCATAGGTAGACGCAATTTGCCATTTTTTCCCGGTAGGGAAGCCGGCACCACCACGACCACGCAAGCCGGAATCAAGAATTTCTTGAACAACGTCTTGAGGAGTCATTTCGTTCAAGCATTTGCCAAGTGCCATATAAGCATCATGTGCAATGCAGTCATCAATATCTCTAGGGTTTACAACCCCACAATTTTTTAATGCAATACGCAACTGTTGAACAGGCTTAGTAGTTCCCATAATGATCCTCCTTACGCATTCACGTGACAGGTTTCGATTCGTGCATCGACAGGTTCCTGTTTCATGACATATTGTTCTACGATGTCACGTGCAATCTTTGGATCGACATTACCAAACATAACCGGATCCACGGTAATCCCAGCAACTTCGACGGTAGGTTCAGCATAACAGTAGCCCATGCAACCGGTTGGCTTCACAATAACGTTATCTAATTGATGATCACTAACCGCTGCTTCGATGGCATCAAATACTTCTTTAGCGCCTGTAGCAATTGCACAAGTCCCTAATGCTACACGAATTTCCACGCGACGTTCTTGAGACATTTGTTCAGCACACAATGCTTCGCGTTTTGCTTTCAACGCTTCATAAGAATTCAAACGTTCACTCATTACGCTTCCTCCTCTTCAATGTAGTAGCTACGGATAACTTCCTTGACCTTTTCACGAGTCATGTGGCCATAGATTTTACCGTCAACAGCGATAACCGGTGCCAAACTGCAAGCACCAAGACAGTGAACATGTTCCAAAGTAAACATGCCGTCTTCGGTCATTTGACCGACTTCGACGCCAAGTTCTTCCTTTACAACATCTAAAATACGTTCGCCACCTTTAACAAAGCACGCTGTCCCCATGCAGCAAGAAATCGTATGACGGCCTCTTGGCTTCATGGTAAAGAAAGAATAGAAGGTAACAACACCGTATACCTTTGCAGAAGGTACGCCGGTTTTTTCTGCTACGAAAATTTGTAATTCTTTTGGCAAATATCCAAATAACCCTTGTGCACGATGGAGAATCATAATCAAATGACTTGGCTTATCTTCAAATGAATTAATATAAGCTTCCAGCTCATTCAATTTGTTTTTATCTAACATTTCGTAATTCATTGTAACACCCCTTAACATCTTGCGCTATGAGTTCGATTCCTGTTTATAAAAACAACCTAACACTCATTTTTATTGGTTCATGGCCATATTATACATCACAACCTGAATTTTCGAAAGATTTTGTTTTCCATTTGATTAAAATTCTATTTATTGCAACTGTGCGCAAATACTAATACTTTTGTCTTCCTATCAGAAACAGATTTTATCTAATATGCCATTCAAAAAAGCCATTGTTATGCCGTAATTACTAATCGGTACCTGTTGCTTTTTGGCTTTAACAATCCGGTTTTGAACTAATTTACGATTAACCACACAAGCGCCGCATTGAATAATCATATCATAGGCGCTTAAGTCTTCCGGAAATTCTGATCCAGCAACAACTTCAAAGGTAATGCCATCCCCTAATCGTTTTCTCATTAACTTCGGGATTTTAACTCGACCAATATCTTCTTCCAACGGTGCATGGCTGCATAGCTCTGCAATCATGATATGGGCGTCCTTAGGAAGATTATCAATGGCTCTTGCCCCTTCTACATAAGTTGCTATATCACCTTTCTGCCCAGCAAAAAGAACGGAGAATGATGTCAACGCTGATTCACTTGGTTTGTTTTTTGCTACAAAAGGAAACACTTGAGAATCCGTAATAATCAGTTTCGGTGGACAAACGAGGTTTTCAAGTGCTTGATTGAACTGATCAGGCGTTACTGAAAGAATCACACACTTTTTATCTAAGAGCTCGCGAAGGGTTTGCACCTGTGGCAAAATCAGTCTTCCTTTTGGCGCTTGAATATCTTGTGGCATCACAAGCATCACAACGTCTCCAGCACTCACTAAACCATTGGTAATTTCCGGTTCTTCCACAGTAGGATTGACGGCTACCAACTGATACCTCAATGCGTCCATGTCGCTTTTTTGATGAACATTCACGCAAAGTACATCATCCTGCAACATTTCACGCACCTTTTTAAGCCAAGCTTCCTCAGGTGTCCGAAGATCACATTTACTAACAACGCCGACCACCGGAGTGTTGAGCGCTTTAAAATGTGCCACCCATTCTTTTTCTTCGGTAAGATCGGCGCTATCAAAAACAATAACTGCAATATCTACTTTTTCGGCGCAATGTTTCGTTTTGTCGATACGTAACGCTCCCAAATCAGTGGAAGCATCGTCAAACCCCGCCGTATCCAAGAGCGTGCATGGACCAAGTCCATGCAGCTCTATATTTTTTTGTACAACGTCAGTTGTTGTTCCGGCAACCGGTGATACGATGGTCACTTCTTGTGAAGTAAAGGCATTAATGAGGGTCGATTTTCCGCTGTTGCATCGCCCAAAAAAGCCAATATGCAGACGGTTGGCAACCGGTGTCTCTTGCAAACTCATTGTCGGCCTCCTTCTTAGAAACGGAAATCACGTTCTCCATGTTCCATTTGAGCCAAATATTCGGTTACCTTTTGGCGAATATTATCTCTAGGAATATTTTTCAATTGATTTTGGATTAATTTTTCACCAATTTCTCTGGTTTCAGGAGATGCATAGTCCAAAAGATATTCTTTGAGGGTCATCAAGGCATTTGGATGACAGCAGTTTTGAATTTCACCGCTCTTGCAGAGACTCATAAAACGGTCCCCAGTACGTCCGGCGCGATAGCAAGCGGTGCAGAAGCTTGGGATATAACCAAAATCCATTAACCAATGTACCACTTCATCCAAGGTACGTGTATCGCTGACGTCAAATTGTGCAGAGTTTTCATCTTCACTTTCCGCTTCAGCATAACCGCCAACACTGGTACGGGAACCACCACTGATTTGGCTAATCCCAACATGAAGGGCACGTTCACGTACCTTTTGGCTTTCGCGGGTACTAATAATCATCCCAGTGTATGGCACTGCGATGCGGATGCAGGCAATGATTTTGATAAAGGTATCATCATCAATCCCGTTATCAAAATCGTCAGGATTGATATCATCAGCACGCTTAATACGTGGCACGCTAATGGTATGTGGACCAACACCATGAACAGCTTCCAAGTGTTCCGCATGCATCAAGATACCTGCAAATTCATAGCGATAACGTTCCAAGCCAAAGAGTACACCCAAGCCAACGTCATCAATGCCACCTTCCATTGCACGGTCCATGGCTTCGGTATGCCATGCATAGTTATGCTTTGGTCCGGTAGGATGCAATTCTTCATAGCTATCCTTATGATAGGTTTCTTGGAAAAGGATATAGGTCCCAATCCCGGCATCTTTTAACATTTTGTATTCATCCACAGTGGTCGCTGCAATATTTACGTTAACACGACGAATTACACCATTATCGTGGGTTGTATCGTAAATAGTTTTGATACATTCAAGGATGTACTCAATAGGATTGTTAACTGAGTCTTCCCCGGCTTCGATAGCCAAGCGCTTATGCCCCATATCCTGTAATGCACGAACTTCTGTGGCCACTTCTTCTTGGGTTAACTTTTTACGAGTGATGTGCTTATTCTTTGCATGATATGGGCAATAAACACAACCGTTTACGCAGTAGTTAGACAAATACAGTGGCGCAAACATAACAATACGATCACCGTAAAAGTCTTTCTTAATCTGTTCTGCCAAGGCAAAGATTTCCTTGTTGAGTTCAGGGTCATCGCAAGCTAAAAGCACAGACGCTTCTCTATGGGTTAATCCCTTACGCAATCTTGCTTTATCGAGAATTTCATGAACGAGAGCCATGTCGTTTTTGTGGGCATCGGCATAAGCTAAGGTATCAAGGATTTCTGCATGGTTAATAAATTCTTCTGCTTTTAAAGATTTTGGATTATAAGTAGTCATTGTTGTTCTCCTCTCTTTTGAGTCAGCCCTTTCAAGCTTACTCATTAGATCTTGTAATCTCCTCTGTCAATCACAGCCTCGTAACCAAGTGTACGAAGCCAATCTGACAATGCTGCAATATTTTCAGCAGCTTCTCCGTCTAATGTTGCTTTATTATCGTAAAGTGAATATTTTTTTCGCACAGACTGCGGTGACAAGTTTGGCATCAGCACGTTTGCACCAGCTTTTAAGCCGGCTTCTCTACCCTGTGGACTTAGGGTTGCAAGAGCCGTTGTTGCCGGAAGCAACACCTTTGGCAACATTAACCGTACTACAGCAAGCATCCACAGCGTATCAGCCAATGTGCCTGCCATTTCATGCTCAAATGGCGTATGCTTCGCCGGCAAAAAAGGCCCCAACCCAACCATTTGCGGATTGAATTGTTCCATATAACGTAAATCGGCTAATAGCTCCTGCCATGTTTGCCCCGGTGAGCCTACCATAATGCCACAACCTGTCTGAAAGCCAATGTCTTTTAGTGCTGTTAGACAATTCAAACGATGCGCCAGACTCATTTCTTCCGGGTGTAGCATTTTATAGTGACTTACCGTTGCCGTTTCATGTCTCAATAAATAACGTTCTGCACCTGCTTTATATAAAAGCTCATAGCTTTCTCTCGTGCGCTCTCCTAATGAAAGGGTAATCGCACAATCTGAAAAACGGCTATGCACTGCACTTACCCATTTTTCTAATATCTCATCGGTAAAAAATGCATCTTCGCCACCTTGTAAAACAAAAGTGCGAAATCCTAAAGCGTATCCGTGCTCGCAACACGCAAGCAAGTCATCTAAACCTAAGCGATAACGAGTCACCATAGAATTGCTACGGCGAATCCCACAATAAAAGCAATCGTTCTTGCAAATGTTCGAGATTTCAATTAGACCTCTAAGATAAACCTTATTGCCATAATTTTCTTTTCTTACCGCATCGGCAGTTTCATACAAGTACGCATCTGTTTCCGGCGAACGCTCTTTATAAAGTACTGTAAGCGCTTCATCACTCAACGTCTGATTTTTACGCAACGCATCAATAAGTTCAATCACCGATTGATTGCACATAACGCTTACACCTGTGAATAGCAAGCCTTTGCATTCACGCCATCCAAACTGCCAACCTTACCAGTCAAGCTGTTAATTTGGTCTTGTGGCGCATCAACAACCAAACAAATCACATTCATCTTCTTTTGTCGATATGGAATCCCCATACGACCGACAATATATTCTCTAAAATCATGTAAAATCGCATTCAACGCTTCGGTGTCCGCAGACTCATCAACGATGATGCCTAATGTAGCAACTCTGGTTTCCACGCGAGTTCCTCCTTTCAATCTCCGAAACATCCGATGAAGTTTCGAAACTTTTCTACAATTCATATTGTATCATCAATATGTCCTCAAGGGGAAGAAAGAAATTTTTATTGTACTACAACACCAACTCTAATACTACCAGATTGCTCTAATTTTTAGTTGTATCTCAACTAAAATCATTATTTCCTGTCATAATCCAACCATTATTTTTTCCTCTGTATTACAACACTACGCTCTGTTTTCACAGTTAAAAAATAAAACAAAAAAATCTCCGCATTCAACTATTGCGGAGATTTTTGTTACAGTACATTCTTAGCAGTTGCCTTCATGTAAATGGATGGTTTTACCGTCCAAGATAGCGCTGGTAGTACGAACTGCGCACATCTTACCACACATGGAGCAACTATGACGTTCTTCCGGTGGCTTGCTTTCAAAGTAGCTACGCGCCTTAACCGGATCAAGCGCCAAGCTAAACATTTTTTCCCAATCAAGTTTTTGTCTTGCACGACTCATTTCATCATCCCAATCTCTAGCGCCCTTCACACCCTTTGCCATATCGGCAGCATGTGCGGCGATGCGAGATGCGATAACACCTTCACGAACATCGGCATAATCAGGAAGTCTCAAGTGTTCAGCCGGAGTTACATAGCACAAGAAGTCAGCACCATAAGTCGCTGCAATTGCACCACCAATTGCAGAAGTGATATGGTCATAACCAGGTGCAATGTCAGTGACCAAAGGCCCGAGCACATAGAAAGGTGCGCCATGGCAGAGACGCTTTTGAATTTGCATGTTAGCTTGAATTTCATTCAATGCCATGTGACCAGGACCTTCGATCATAACCTGTACATTGCGTTCCCAAGCACGCTTCGTCAAGAGGCCCAATTCAATCAATTCAGAAAGCTGAGCTGCATCGGAGGCGTCATGAGTAGCCCCTGGACGAAGTGCATCACCTAAGCTAATGGTAACGTCATACTTATACATAAGGTCTAAGAGACGATCGTAATGTTCATAGAATGGGTTTTCATTGCCGGTCATTTCCATCCAAGCGAACAACAAACTCCCACCACGAGATACGATGTTCATCATACGACCAGCTTCTTTGAATGCAGCAACCGCGCGACGGTTAATCCCAGCATGGATGGTCATAAAGTCAACGCCCTGTTCTGCATGATATTCTACTACTTCGAACCAATCATCCACAGTAATATCCATCAGTTCCTTTTCGAGGTAACCGATGGCATCATACATTGGAACGGTACCAATCATTGCAGTAGACTCTTCAATTAATTGAGTACGGAATTTTACAGTCTTGCCATAGTTGGACAAGTCCATAATAGCATGAGCGCCAAATTCCAAAGCAACCTTAACCTTTTCCCATTCTTCATCGTAATCATGAGCGTCACCACTAACACCCAAGTTTACATTGATTTTGGTAGAAAGTCCTTCCCCAATACCTTCTGGAGAGAGGTTTTTGTGATTAATGTTGGCAGGGATACATACTGTCCCTCTAGCAACACGTTCGCGAATTACTTCAGCGTCAAGATGTTCTTTTTCGGCAACGACTTCCATTTGTGGGGTGATAATCCCTTGGCGAGCCGCTTCCATCTGAGTGTGATAAGTCATTTCTCAAATACTCCCTTCTAACTCCCAACAAATAACGACAGGACGCACAATAAAAAAGTGCCTAACACTTGTTAGGCACTTTGAGTACAATGTTGTTATATTTCCCTACGATGGCATTATCCATATCAGGTACGGTCGAAATCTAGGATTTCCTCTCAGCCTGCCTTACAAGCTCCCGATTTATTTTGTTATATCTTACATTTTAAATTTTATCATTGAATTTTATCGTTGTCAACAATACCCTTTGCAGTAAAATCTTCCAACACGCAATAGGTTATCAGTAATAAAGGAATCTGACACTTTAAGCCACGTAGAAAAGCACCAGTAAATAGTGAAAAGCACTACCAATGAGAATAAAAATATGAAATAATTCGTGAAAACCAAATTTAACTGAAACATTTGGTTTCTTGACAATATAAATTATCCCACCGATCGTATAGCTAATCCCACCAGCCGTTAAAAGAAATAGTGCAATTCCACTCATTTCCTTAAAAATAGAAATATCAAACAATACTGCCCAACCCATTGCAATATATAAAACGGTTTGCAACCATCGCGGTGCATTGAACCAGCAAAGTTTAATAACTACCCCAACCGCTGCACACAACCACATGACGCTTACAAAAATTAAGCCTTCTCTTTGTGCCATGAATTTAAGCAAAATTGGCGTATAGCTCCCTGCTATTAAAACATAAATCATTGAGTGATCTAGCTTGCGTAACACTAAAATTTTGTGCTTAGAACCGTTAGAATAATGGTATATCGCACTGGCTGAATACAATGCTACCAACGATATGCCAAAGACGATTACACCCACTAAAATTTCCGGTGACCAAGAGCCTACAAACAATGCCTTCACAATCAAGAGAATAGTTGCGAACGCAAAAACGACAGCTCCAATCATATGACTAAAGCTACTAATCGGCTCACGTGCTTTCATTAAATACTGCGACATCCGTTTCAACTCCTTACCATTCGTCTTGCATCTAGTTTTCAAAACCATATCACGCGTTTATAGTATCATGTTATTACTCATACCGCAAGATACTTCTAGTAAAGAATTTTTTACAATAAAAACCACCGGTTGAACCGGTGGTTTTAGCAAGCCCTATAAGGGCTTTTC
>OLRJ01000858.1_pt1 | contig 28440 bp, 29 predicted proteins | sample 1672741 | NCBI WGS metagenome assembly OLRJ01 (sample SAMEA3136719, study PRJEB25190) | human gut metagenome | biome: human gut; feature: human-associated habitat; material: faeces | place: Austria | collected 2013
AAAGGTATCTCTCGTTTACATCGATTACATCGTCAACATCTACGAAGGAAAGCTCCATATCGATCTGTGTAAACTCCGGCTGACGGTCAGCACGAAGGTCCTCATCACGGAAGCATCTTGCGATCTGGATGTATCTGTCATATCCGGAGCACATCAGAAGCTGTTTGTACAGCTGCGGTGACTGTGGCAGGCCATAGAAACAGCCTGGATGTACACGGGAAGGTACCAGGTAATCTCTTGCTCCCTCTGGAGTACTCTTTCCAAGCATAGGAGTCTCAATCTCTAAAAATCCCTCCTTTGTAAAGAAGGATCTAGTGAGCTGCATAACACGGCTCTTCAGGATCAGGTTTCTCTGAAGGTCCGGACGTCTTAAGTCAAGATAACGGTATTTCAGACGTACATCCTCTTTTGTCTTGCTATTCTCCTCAACCGGGAACGGCGGAACCTCTGCCTCAGAAAGAATACGAAGGGATTTTGCCCTTACTTCAATCTCGCCTGTTGCAAGATTCTTATTTACAGCACCTCCACGTTTCTCAACAGTTCCGGTTACTGCGATTACAAACTCACTTCTCAGCTTGCCAGCCTTGGCAAAGCCTTCCTCATCAATGGAGCCATTCTCGAAGATCAGCTGCATGATACCGCTGCGGTCACGTAAATCTACGAAAATGATTCCTCCTTTATCTCTTGCTTTCTGAACCCATCCCATAAGTGTTACTTCGCTGCCTACCATCTGTGTGGTCACTTCTGCACATCGGCAGGTTCTGTGCAGTCCCTGCATACTCTCAGCCATTTTAAGGCGCCTCCTTTTATCTATTAAAGAATTCCACAAATTCTGTATAGCCTTCTGCTGCCATCTGGTCTTTCTGGAATTTTTTATTTTTCTTCATAATGGAGATGTTAACCTGAACTCCGGTCTTTCTCTCCTCTTCTGCCTGGCGGAAAATCGCGATCAGCTTGTCTGACGGCATATTCTTCTCAATGAGATAAGCCTTCTTCGCCTTTGCAGTAGGGATCTGATAGCCTCTCTCAAGAAGGAGCATAACAATACGCTCAAAACCTATAGAGAATCCGCATGCACTTGTATTATTTCCGGTAAATTTGCCGATCATCTCATCATAACGTCCGCCGCCGCCGACACTTCCGCCGAACTCATCCATGGAAATCTCGAAGATCGGACCTGTGTAGTAAGACATACCGCGGACCAGAGTCGGATCAAATGACATTTTAAAGTCTGCTGTCTTCACAGCCTCTACTGTGGAGATAATAGTCTCAAGATCTGCTGTGATCTGCTCGTCAAGAACATCTGCCAGCTTCTCTTTGCAATATCTGACTCCCTGAATATCAGAGCTGATCTCCTTAAACATAGCAAGATAGGTGTCAATGCTCTCTTTTGTGAAGCCTTCCTCTTCCAGTTCCTTCGCTACGCCTTCCAGACCGATTTTATCCATCTTGTCAAGGATGATAAATACAGTGTCAAAGCTCTCCTTGGGGAATCCGCTGTACTCAGCCATAGCCTTCAGGATACGGCGGTCATTGATACGGATAGTGAAATTGTGGAAATCAAGCTTTCCAAGAAGGGTGGTGGTAGCCAGTACCAGCTCGATCTCTGCCATGTAAGTAGGCTCACCCAAAATATCAATGTCGCACTGCATAAACTGACGGAAACGACCTCTCTGCGGACGGTCTGCTCTCCATACATAGCCCATCTGAAGTGCCTTAAATGGTCCAGGCAGCTCATTGGAGTTATTGGAATAATATCTGGAAAGCGGCACTGTCAGGTCATAACGGAGACCGGAATCCACCAGATCCGCCTCTTCCTTCGCCTGATCCAGCTTCAGCTTCTCGCCTCTTTTTAAAATCTTGAAGATCAGCTTCTCATTGTCTCCGCCCTGTTTGCTGCACAGATTCTCAATGTGCTCTACACTTGGAGTTTCGATTGAAGTAAATCCAAAGGAACCGTATGTCTCACGGATCAGTCCGGTAACATAGTTACGGATTTCCATCTCCTTTGGTAAAATATCTTTCATGCCGGTAACCGGCTTTTTCTTTAATGCCATGTGTCCTCCTTATTTCCCAGTCTGCCTGGTGTGTACTACTCTTTGAAATGCAAGAAATACTTCCAGATCAAAGTTTTTTATTTCATCTATCATCAATTCCATCACAGTATGCTTATCAAAAGCCTTGCGGTAAGACCGCTCCTGACTCAATGCACAGAATACATCGCATACACGAAGAATCCGGGCACCAATGGGAATCTCCTTCCCTGCCAGATTGGACGGATAACCGCTTCCATCGTAATTTTCATGATGATAAAGAATACTCTCAAGAACAAAATCCGAATAGCCCTGGTCTTTCAGTTCCTCATAGCCAAGTGTAGAATGCATGCGGACATATTTCAATTCCTCAATTACCATGGGATTACTTTCCTGCCCGTTGATATAGCTTCTCAGTTTCAGCTTTCCTATGTCGTGAAGCATTCCTGCAATTGCAAGATCGTAACACTGCTCATGAGGAAGTCCAAGCTCCTTACTTAACGCGTACGCCAGATTACTCACTGCGATTCCATGCCTTAACTCTGCTGATAAATCAAATTCCAGAACTCTGTCGGATGTTTCTGACTGTTCACTGGAAAGCTTTTCCAAGAATTTTCCCTCCCTCCTACAACCAGGTTCCAATTCCTGTTCGCTTTCTTTCAATCATCTCATCAATACGGGCAATATAGCTTGTGACATCTTTCACATTCTCCACCCGCTCAATACGTTTGCCATGGTCAAAGACCAGTTTGGAAGAACCGCCTGCTCCAAGAGCAATGATCGGTTGTTTTTCTTCCATAATCAGTATATTGTAAATCCCGGCTTTGTCAACCTTTGCATAGCCTACATTTTCAAAATTTCCCTTCATATTCTTCTGTCTGTACAGATAATAAGGTCCCATTTCCATTTCGTAGGCAGCTCTCATGGTCATATCCATGATCTCCTGATTATTTTCAAAAGTCATTTCCTGATATCTGTCTTTAAACATATTCAGTCTTGCAGCTCTCTTCACTGCAAGGGAATGGACAGTCATACTGTCCGGAGCCAGGGCTTTTACCTCCTTCAGAGTATTTTCTACCATGGACCTGTCCTCTCCCGGAAGTCCTACGATCAGATCCATGTTGATGTTGTCAAAACCACATTCTCTTGCCAGAGCAAATGCCGCTTTTGTCTCATCCACTGTATGTCGGCGTCCAATAATGTCCAGTGTTTCCTGGTTCATTGTCTGGGGGTTGACCGAAATTCTGGTCACAGGATAATTACGGATCATCATCAGTTTATCTCTGGTGATACTATCCGGACGACCTGCCTCTATGGTAAATTCAGCCAGTCCTTCATAACCGAAAGATTCCTGAAGAGCATCCAGCAGTTTCTGAAGCTGATATGGTTCCAGGGTGGTAGGTGTACCTCCACCAATATAAATCGTATCCAGCTTCCGTCCTTTCATCATCTGAGATACTTCCCTGATTTCTTTACAGAGAGCTTCTACATAAAGATCTACTTTGTCTTTCCACTGTTTCAGAGGATAAGAGCTGAAAGAACAGTAAAGGCAAATACTTGGGCAGAATGGAATCCCCACATAAAGGCTGTAACCATTCTCATAATCAATATCCTTAAGAATTTCTCTTTCTCTGTTTGCAATGGTAATCGCCAGAGCTGTTTTCTGTGGACTTACCAGATATCTCTCTCGCATCTCCCGGGCAACTTCTGTGTTCTTCATGCCGGATTCGATGAGACCCATTGCCAGCTTGGCAGGACGGATTCCTGTGAGATTCCCCCATGGAAGGGTCTTTCCGGTAAGTTTCACCAGAAGGTGATACAAAGCAATCTTCAGCTGATCTTTTCGTTCTTTACGGATAGAATGAGCCCCTTCTCTGTCATCACAAGAAATAAGGGCATCCGAAGACTGCCCCTCTGTAAACTCTGCGGTTATGACACCTTTTTTTTCGTTATTTTCATAACGGATCAGACAGTTTCCGTCTTTTTCTTCTACTCTGAAGAAAAGGTCACATTCTGCAACCTCATCTTCTGCATAGAAAGAGGAAAGACTGCTTTCCGGATAAAATGCTCTGATCAGTTCATACACATCATGTTCAAATTCTCTCTCGAGAAATAATATTCCAATTTTATACAAAGGGATTATACCTCTTTTCATAACCGATAGTTGTTGCTGTATCATGTCCCGGATAAACTTCTGTTTCTTCCGGAAGTGCATCCAGCAGCCTGTGGAGACTTCTTACGATTTCTGACATGCTTCCTCCCGGAAAATCTGTCCGTCCTACAGAACCATGGAAAACCGTATCACCACTGAAAAGCACACCTTCATCCTGAATATAATAACAGCAGCTTCCCTTGGTATGTCCTGGTGTGGCGATCATCTGAATGGAAAATCCTGCAAGATCAACTACCTGAAGATCTGCAAGGAGAACGTCTGGCTTCAGTGTGACAGATGCTCCATGATACTGTGACAGATTGACTCCTGCATTCTGAAGTGTCTCCACTTCCTCTGAACAGGCATAAACTGAAATCCCATATTTTTTTCGTACAGCATCTGCAGCCATAATATGGTCAAAATGTCCATGAGTCAAAAGGATAGCCACTGGTGTAGCCTGCATCTCATTGACCTTGCTGACAATACGCTCCGGAGCATCTGCCGGGTCTATGATGAGCAGTTCCCCTGTAGTTTTGTTTTTAAGAAAATAGCAATTTGTATACACACTTCCAAGTATACATTTCTGTAATTCCAGATTTTTCATGATTTTCCTTTCTGCTTACAGGTCTTATCATGATCCTGTATTTCTCTTAACATCAATGACGCTTTCTACCTGACGGATCTTTGCAGCCAACGATGCCAGTTCTTCTTTGCTTCCGATTTCAAAGCTAATGGTGATGGTAGCTTTCTCCTGCTTGCTGGTCCGGCTGTTGATAGTTCTCATATCAATCTTACGCTCTGTAAAAATCTTGGAGAGATCCACCAGAAGTCCGGTACGGTTGTTGGCATAAACATGAATCTCTGCCATGTATTTCTCTGAGTTTTTGTTTTCGTCCGGCTGCCACTCTGCCTCAATAAGTCTGGAGCGATCCAACTCAGACATATTCAGAACATTGACACAGTCTGTCCGGTGAATGGTAATACCTCTTCCTCTTGTGACAAAGCCAACAATCTCATCACCTGGAATAGGGCTGCAGCATTTTGAGAAACGTACTGCCACATCATGAATGCCCTTTACCACAATACCGCCTTTGTTCTTGGTAATGTGAAGTTTTTCCTGTGGGTCGGCAGCAGCTTCCAGAACCTGCTCATCTGTAAGATTCTTCTGGTTCTCTTTTTCGTATGCCTCTATTAGTTTGTTAAAGACCTGACCTTCTTTCAGACCACCATGTCCTATAGCTGCCAGTACAGAATCCCAGTCCCGGAAACCATATTTACGCATAACTGCTTCCAGATACTGGCTCTTGGTATAGGTACTGATCTTGAATCCTTTGGACTTGGCATACTGAGCCAGCATTTCCTTGCCCTTCAGGATATTGTCTTCTTTCAGTTCTTTTTTAAACCACTGGTTGATCTTGTTCTTTGCCTGGGTACTCTTAACCAATTTCAGCCAGTCTCTGCTTGGCCCCTGAGAGTTCATGGATGTAATGATCTCGATACGGTCACCATTCTTGATCTGGTATTCGATAGGAACCAGTTTACCATTGACTCTGGCACCTACCATACGGTTACCTACTGCACTGTGCACACTGTAGGCAAAATCAATAGGTGTGGAGCCATTGGGAAGTGTCTTTACATCTCCCTGTGGAGTGAAACAATACACACTGTCTGCAAAAAGATCCAGGTCGTTCTTAAGAAGACTCATAAACTCTCTGTTGTCTGACATATCCTTCTGCCATTCCAGAATCTGGCGAAGCCAGTTCAGCTTTTCTTCTTCTCTCTTGTCTACCGGAACCTTTCCGTCGGAAGACTCTTTATATTTCCAGTGTGCTGCAATACCATACTCAGCGGTCTTGTGCATCTCAAAAGTACGGATCTGAATCTCAAAAGGCTGTCCGTTTGGTCCGATCAGTGTCGTATGAAGAGACTGGTACATGTTGGGCTTAGGCATGGCAATATAGTCTTTGAATCTGCCTGGAATTGGCTTGTACATCTCATGGATCACACCAAGTGCAGCATAACAGTCTTTTACGGTATCTACCAGAATACGTACCGCAAACAGATCATAGATCTGGTCAATGGTCTTGTCCTGATTGACCATTTTTTTATAAATGCTGAAAAAATGCTTGATTCTTCCATCTACCTGAGCTTTGATTCCTGCATCGTCCATATGTTGTTTGACCTGTTTGACGATTCCATCAACAAACAGCTGACGCTCACTTTTACGAAGAGCAATCTTGTTTACAAGATCATAATAAACATCTGGTTTCAGATATTTCAGTGACAGGTCATCCAGCTCTACCTTGATCTTGGAAATACCGAGGCGCATGGCGATGGGCGCATAAATATCCATGGTCTCTCTTGCTTTTTCCTGCTGCTTCTCCGGACGCATGTACTGCAGCGTACGCATGTTGTGAAGTCGGTCAGCAAGTTTGATCAGAATAACCCTGATATCCTTTGCCATGGCAAGAAACATCTTGCGGAGATTTTCTGCCTGCTGTTCTACTTTGTCCGCAGAATAATTCAGCTGACCCAGCTTGGTAACTCCGTCTACAAGAAGAGCAACTTCTGCACCGAACTCTCTTTCCAGCTCCTCACAGGTCATCCATGTATCCTCTACAGAATCATGAAGAAGTCCTGCCACGATGGTTTCTTTGTCAAGTTCCAGGTCAGCAAGTATGATCGCAACACATAGAGGATGAATGATATATGGTTCTCCTGATTTTCGTTTCTGATCCTTATGAGCCTCTCTCGCAACTTCATAAGCCTTCTCAATCATGGAAATATCTGTTGAAGGATGATATTTTTTGACGCTGGCGATCAGTTCACCATAAAGCACTTCCGGGCTGGTAAAATCACTCATGGACTTTACTGCTGCATCTGCTTTTTTTACGGATTCCAGTTTTTCTTTTTCTACCTGTCCGGCTGATCTGTCAGTCTGTGTGTTTTTTGTTTTCTCTGCCATTCTCTCCCACCTGCCTGCCTGTGAATATTTTATCTTCCGGTAACTGTCTGTCCCCTCCTGGACCAATCATAAAGATTATTTGCCGTCGTAGCAAATTACAGATGCCACATCATAGCCTGCAAGTTTTTCTCTTCCCTTAAGACCAGCCAGCTCCATAAGGAATACAACCTTAACAACTTCGCCGCCAAGCTCTTCCACCAGTTTGATAGCAGCTTCTACGGTACCGCCTGTAGCAATCAGATCATCAATGATAGCAACTTTCTGACCTGGTTTGATAGAATCTTTATGCATTTCAATGGTAGCACTACCATACTCCAGATCATAACTTCTGGAAACAGTCTCACATGGAAGTTTACCTTTCTTTCTTACAGGTACAAATGGTTTGTGAAGATTATAAGCAATAGGCACACCAAAGATAAAACCTCTGGACTCTGTTCCTACGATCACATCCACATCTGTATCTTTCAGACATTCCTGCATGGAATCAATGGCAAGTTTCAGTCCGTCTGCATCCTGCAGGATACTGGTTACATCTCGAAAGATAATCCCTGGTTCCGGAAAATCCGGAATACTTCTTACATATTCTTCTATTTTTTTCATTATACGGTACCTCCGCCATTTTCTTAAATCTTAGAATTTCAGTATATCACTTTTTTTTTAGGGAATCAATCACCAAAGCCGACAAGACTCAACAGAATACCTGCTTTCCCGCTGTGGGATTCTCCCATAATTCACCATAAATAGCAGTTTTTCAACAATAATTCCTTATGACTGCCTGCAATGTCTCTCTTCCCTGATAGGAATTGATCTCCGGATAATACGTAACGGAAATCCGTTCATGGTTTTTCACAAACTCTGCAAATTTCTCTGCTTCCCCAAAATAAACTGCATCAACAGATGTTCCTGATCCGTCTGTAAGTTTCATCTTGGCTACATTATGATTTTTTCCAAAAATCCTCAGATTTAAAACAGAAAGATTTTTCTGTGCAAAGAGAGGTTTTACATTCCCTTTTCCAAAAGGTTCCAGAAGACTCAGCTGCTCCACAAGTTCTCTAGAAATATAGGACACCGGCATAGGTACATCTATGACAATCTTCGGTCTCAGATCTTCCTCTGTGAGTATACAGTTTTCGTTAAGTCTTTTTCTGAATCTCTCAATATTTTCTTCTTTGATAGAAAGCCCTGCAGCCATTGGATGTCCGCCAAACTGTTCCAGAAAATCTCTGCACTTTACAAGTTCTTCATACATAGAATAGGCTTCAATGGAGCGTCCGCTTCCTTTGGCAGATTTTTCACCTTTCGTAAGAATAAAGACCGGTTTATTGTACAGTTCTCTGATTCGTCCTGCAATGATCCCTGCCAGACTTTCATGGCAATCCGGAAGATAGATCACCAGAACCCTGTCGTTTTTTAAATCTGAATTTTCCACTTTTTCAATGGCTTCTTCTTTTCCCTGTTCTGTCATTGCCTTACGACTTTCGTTCAGAGCAATGAGATCCCCTGCCAGTCTGGCTGCCTCCACAGGATCCTGTTCACAGAGAAGCTTCAGTGCTCTGGAGGCAGTGTCCAGTCTGCCGCTTGCATTAATGCATGGTCCCAGCACAAATCCCACATGATAGGAACTGATCTCTGCATGTTCCAGATTATTTACCTGAATCAGTGCTTTCAGCCCCGGTGTTTCTGTATGGGACAGCTGACGCAGTCCTTCTTTTACAATAATCCGGTTTTCTCCCTGAAGATCCATAACATCGCCTACTGTAGCCACTGCTGCCAGCTCTGTAAATGTGAGAATTTCTTCTGTTGGAATTCCTGCATTTTCATACATAATCCAGATCAGTTTCCATGCAACTACAGCTCCGCAGAGATTTTTGTTTGGATATGGGCAGTTCTGCTGTTTGGGATTAACTACTGCATCTGCCGGTGGAATGATCCATTTTCTTCCATTTTTTGTATCCCGAAACGGAACATCATGATGATCGGTAATCACCACTGTCATCCCTGATTCTTTAGCTTCAGTAATTTCATTATAAGCAGCGATCCCATTATCACAGGTAACAATCGTATCAATTCCATCTTCCAGCGCCTTACTGATCAGATGCTCATTGATTCCGTAACCATCTTTAATTCTGTCCGGGATACAGGTATCCACTTTTGCCCCCAGTCTTTTAAGACCTTTCAGAAGAATTGTTGTAGATGTAACACCATCTATATCATAATCACCAATGATTCTTATTCTGCATCCTTCCTGTATCTTCTTTTCCAGGATTTCTGCTGCCTTTTCCAGATCTTTCATTTTCCTTCCAGAAGGCAGATCTGCAAGAGTACCATGAAGATACTCTTGGATCTTTTCATCACCGATCACATCTCTGTTCCGGATCAGTCTGGCAATCACTGGATTGATTCTAAACTTCTCTGCTATACCATAAAAATCAGCCTTTTTGGTACATACTACCCATTTTTCCATTTTCCTTATAATCCTTTTCTTCCTAAAAACAGGTCCCGGAGCAGCTAAGCCACCCCGGGATCCTTGTATCTGTTACTTCAGATTCTGTTATTTATTTGTCCTGGTCTTCATCTTTTACAGCTGCTTCTTTTGCCGCTGCCTCCTGTGCTGCCAGACGTTCCGCTACTCTCTTGCGATTTTTTTTCTTTGGCTGATCAGGATTCTTCTTTCCAGAAGTCTGTGAAGCCTGTTTCTGTGTATTCTGTTTTTTCTGGACTGGAGCAGCCTTGGTTCCTACAGCTGCTGGCTGAGCAGCTTTCTTAATATGCTGTCTCATTACCAGCCACAGAGCACCTGTAATGCATACAGAAGAATATGCACCGCAGATAACACCTACCATCAGAGGTGCTGCAAACTCACGAATAGAAGATACACCCATGACATAAAGAACAGCTACCATTACAAATGTTGTAAAGGAAGTGTAAATACTTCTGGTAAGAGTCTGCATAATACTTTCATTAACAATCTCCGGAAGATTGGATGGATTCTTGCTTCCATGCATGTTCTCGCGGATACGGTCAAAGATTACGATAGTCGCATTGATGGAATAACCAACAATAGTCAGCATACAAGCAATAAACGTATTACCTACAGAAGTTCTGGAAACTGCATAGAATGTCAGGACGATCAGTACGTCATGAAGAAGTGCCAGAACAGCACTGCTTGCAAAACGGACATCCTTGAAACGGAACCAGATGTAAAGCAGCATACAGATCGTTGCCACAATAACAGCCACAATTGCATCTCTTCTCATCTCGGAGCTTACAGTTGCGGAAATACTTTCTGTAGTCGTAAGACTGTCATCAATGTCAAACTTCTCAACCAGAGCTTCACTCAGTTTCTCACGTTCTTTCTGAGAAAGTGTACGCGTCTTGATCACAACCTGATTGGTTCCTACTACCTTTGTAGGCTGTACATTCTTGTCACCTGTTACTTTCTCTACAACAGGGGTCACGTCGGAGTCAATCTTTTTGATATCCATGTCTTCGTTAAAGGTAACTGTTGTTGCAGTACCTCCGGAGAAGTCAAGTGCATAATTCAGACTGGTTCCATTTGTCTGATGGTGAATTACCATCGCCAGCGGACCGCAGAGGATCAGCACAATAGACAGAATAAAGAAGATTTTACGTTTGCCTACAAAATCAAAAGCTTTACGCTCTTTTTCTTTACCGTAGAACTTCGGATCACGAACACCTACCGCATAGAGGGCGTTTACAATAAATCTGGAAACTACCAGTGCTGTAAACATGGAAATAATGATACCGATTGCCAATGTGTAAGCAAATCCTTTTACAGTACCTGAGCCAAGCCACATCAGCACCAGAGAGGCGATCAGTGTGGTAATGTTTCCGTCGAAGATCGCACTGAATGCTTTGGAGAAACCTAACTTAATTGATGTTCTTACGGAGTTTCCTGCTGTAATCTCTTCCCTTATTCGGGCATAAATAATAACATTGGCATCTACCGCCATACCAATACCCAGGATGATACCTGCGATACCAGGAAGTGTAAGGGTAATATCAAAGGCATTCAACGTGATCAGCACAAGTGCTGTATACAGAACCAGCGCAATACCTGCAACCAATCCCGGTACACGATATACAAAGATCATAAACAGAATTACGATCACAAGACCAATAGCACCTGCCATAACGCTGGTGGAGATTGCTTCTTCACCCAGCTGTGCTGCTACTACACTGGAACGGAGTTCTTCCAGTTCAAGACTCAGAGAACCGATACGGATATAGGAAGCAAGGTTCTGGGCTTCTTCCACACCGGACATACCTGTGATCTGTGCCTGTCCACCTGTGATTGCTTCGTTTACCTTCGGTGCGCTTAAAATCTGGTCATCATATACGATGGCGATCTGTTTGCCCACATTAGCTTCTGTAGCATCTGCAAACTTCTTTTTGCCATCGTCTGTAAGTGTCAGACTGACTGCATACTCTCTGGAACTGTTCTGACTGGACTGATATGCACCACCTTGTGCATCTGCAACATCAGTTCCTTCAAGAACTACTGAACCGGCCTCACGAATCTCATCCAGACTTCTGGAGAGTACATAACCGTTGCCGCCACTTGTGAAGTTCTGATTTCCGTCAGCGTCTGTCTGCTCAATAAAGCAGAGAGAACCAGGTTTTCCAAGATCGTTCAGAATCGCATCTGCATCTGTTGCACCAGGGATCTCTACTGTAATACGGTTATCCCCTTCTTTGTATGCCTGTGCTTCTGTGCTGTACTGTTCCACACGCTTCTGCATCTTGTAAACAGTATCTGCCATGTCTTCGCTGCTTGGATTACTTTCTTTGGTCTGGTAAGTGATACTTACACCACCGGACAGGTCAAGACCGGTCTTGATGTTTTTAGCTGAACCGGTTCCTGTAGGACCAATACCAACACCTGCCGTATAGCACAGAAAGACTGTGATAATGGCGGTCAGAAGCAGCACAACGATCCCTTTGTTTTTCTTCATTGTTCTTTCCCTTCTTTCCTTCTTAGTCCGCTAAGGCGGCCTTTATCATGATTGCGCACTCCACTCGTTTCCGCTGAAGTTCACATCCGATATCATAATTACCATTGATGTCTTTCTGGAAATGATATGCATTGGCTGCACATCCTCCACTGCAGTAAAATCTGGCAAAGCAGTCTTTGCAGGCCGGCTTTGTATAAACATTACATCTGCTGAAATCATTTCTTACGGAAGGTTTGGTAATTCCTTCATCTACATTTCCCATAAGGAACTGTTCTTCCCCTACAAACTGATGACATGGGTAAAAATCACCCCATGGTGTAACTGCAAGGTATTCTGTTCCTGAACCGCATCCTGACAGACGCTTGTAAACGCAGGGACCACCTGTAAGGTCGATCATAAAATGGAAGAAATTAAATCCTCTTCCTTCTTTTTCTCTTTTTATCATTTCTTTTGCAAGAGCATCATACTCTTCCATAATCTGTGGAAGATCTTCTCTGCGGATTGCATATTCTTCTTCGTCAGCAGCAACTACAGGCTCTACAGAAATCTGCTTGAAGCCCAGATCTGCCAGATGAAGAACATCCTTTGAGAAATCAAGATTATGATGTGTAAAAGTTCCTCTTACATAATATTTATCCTGATTACGAGATTCTGCAAACTTCTGGAATTTCGGAATGATCAAATCATAGCTTCCGGCTCCCTTGCGGAATGGTCTCATATAATCATGTACTTCTTTACGTCCGTCAACGCTCAGTACAACGTTGCCCATTTCTTTGTTACAGAACTCCATTACTTCATCATTGAGAAGTACACCGTTGGTGGTCAGTGTGAAACGGAATTTCTTGTTGTGGGCTTCTTCCTGGGAACGTCCATATGCCACCAAATCCTTTACCACCTGCCAGTTCATAAGAGGCTCTCCGCCAAAAAAGTCTACTTCCAGGTTCTTTCTGGAACCGGAATTGGCAATGAGGAAATCCAGAGCTTTCTTTCCTACTTCATAAGACATCAATGCTCTTCTTCCATGATATTCCCCTTCTTCGGCAAAACAATACCGACATGCCAGATTACAGTCATGTGCAATATGGAGACATAATGCCTTGACTACGGTCTGTCGATTCTTTGTAAATTCTTCTATAACATTTTCGTAAGCATCTCTGGTAAACAGCATACCATCATTTCTGAGTTTTTCACATTCTCTGACAGAAGTACTGATATCTTCTGCAGAAAAATGCTCCTTCAATCTGTCTACAATCTCAGTTTCTGTAAGCCCTTCCTCCATAAATGGAAGTACTTCATATGTAACCTGATCTACCAGATGAATGCATCCACTGTTAATATCCAGAACAATGTTGTATCCATTGCTCTGATATCTGTGTATCAGACTCATTTCTGAAAAATCCTTTCCTTTAATAATTGTTCATTAAAGCAAGAATAAGCAGCGGCTTTGACCCCGCTGCTTAGCTGACAGTTCTGAACCCTATTATTTGTTCTCGCAGCTCTGATTTCCTACTGTACAGGAAGTCTTACATGCAGACTGGCAAGATGTCTGGCATTCTCCACATCCACCTTTTTTTACAGTATTCTGCAGATTCTTTGTATTTAATGTTTTGATATGTTCCATTACATATGTCCTCCTTATATATAGTTATCTGGGCATAGTATAGCATAAAAGACGTACAAATAAAAGACTTTTTTTCTTATGCCAGCATCCCTCCCAGAGCTCCACCTCCAAGACACATACAGAAGGTAGTTACAGCGTGAGAAACTGTCATATTCCACTTTCCCTGAACTACGAAAGACACAAGCAGAAGAAGCATGAAATAACACAGACCAGTTAGCGTTCCCCATCGGTATTTATCTTTTCGCATAAGTTTTCCGGCAACAAATCCTCCTGCCAGACAGGCAATTACATAGACTGCTATAATCCCCGCCGTTACCGGACCGGTACCAAAATTCATACGATACACCAGCCAGGCAAGACCCAAGAGGCAGGCTCCTGTCAGTGCATAAGCTACCAGAAGTGACTTCAGAATATTCTTAATCTGCATAAAAAAACAACCCTCCCATATCATTCTATGGAAGAGTTGTTTCCATAATAACTTTTATATTTCAATCGTTTTTATTTTCTTTTTCTGTAACTGTTCAGTACCCTCACAGTTACGAGTCAAAATGCATTCCAAATCACCTTCTGTGATGACATTTTACCTTGTATGTATCGGGATTTTGGAAAAAAACATGCCAAAACACCTCGAGGGATATTACCTACTGAATAGTTACCTTCTTCTTAAATATATGATCACACCGATAATAGCGATTGCAGCAATTCCCAGAAGTACAAATGGAAGAATCGGTGTATTGTCACCGGTTGATACTGCCTTCGTAGAGGAACTGTTATTCGATTCTTCTGAATCAGTTGCTGTATCTGAAGCAGAATTATCACTGCTGTCAGCTGTCTCCTGCTGATCTGTTACCTGTGTCTCGCTTCCTGTTGAAGCATTGGAAGAATCAGCTGCCGGAGTTGCAGTGACAGAAGTTGTGGAACTGTCCGTGCTATCACCTGTGCCATAGTTCTTGTCTTCAATATCTTCACCAATCAGTGCCTTGCTTCCTGCAATCCCAAAAGGACTGAAAGAATGTGTGCTGAATACCATAGTACTTCCCTCTACACTTGGAACAATCGTTTCCATAGCGCCACTGTCCAGAAGATGCTCAATTGTATAATCATATCCCGCCTTTACAGGAACTGTCACACTGAGGTATTCGCCATCTGGAATCTCATATTCTGTGTTATTCTTTGTATCCCAGAGTTCAAATTCATAAGATTTGAACAAATTAGCTGCTTCTTCATTGGTAAATTCATAGTTTTCACCGCTGGCTACACGAAACTGCACATACCATGGCAGGTTGATGCCTGACACAGAAATTCCATTACAGGAATGGTTCTGAGAAGCCATCTCTTCTTTTTCTTCTTCAGTAAGGTTGTCTTCTGCTTTCTGAGGACGCGCATCTTTGGAAATCTTTTTCTGTTTCCCATCAAAAATATTGTCTTTGTCAGCTGCCGGTGTGGTTTCCGGGGTAGCCGTCACTTCTGGTGTTTCTGTTGCATCTGGAATCTCTGTAACCTCTGGTGTTTCTGTTGCATCTGGAATCTCTGTGATCTCAGGGTTCTCTGTCACTTCCGGACTCTCTGTGATCTCTGGTGTTTCTATTGCGTCCGGAACCTCTGTAACCTCAGGAGTGTCCGTTGCTTCCGGATTCTCTGTTATTTCTGCTTCTTTTTCAGGTGTTTCTGTCACTTCCGGATCCTGCTCTTCATTCTCATAATTATCCCCTGAAGGTTCTTCTGAATAGTCGAAGTCCTGCTGATTATCCTGTCCCGAATTATCTCCGTTCTGATAGTCTTCTGAATTTTCTGACTTTTCTTCACCACTGATACTGCTGACTACAACTGTTACACTACTGTAAATTACATCTGACTGTCCATCCCAGCCGGAAATTCCCGCCAGATCTGCTGTATTATATGGGCGAAATACCACATCATAAGACTGGACCCTGGATGAGGGAACGCAGGAACCATCCACCCAGGAAAGAGTTCCATAATCACTGGAAGGAAGGGCAATATCCGAAAGAGGAACTGACTGCTCAACTGTTACGTTATCAGGTATCAGACTGCTGACACTGACAGATGATTCCGCACCAAAAACCATCGTTGCCGGTATCTGACTAGTCATAAGTGCTGCTGTCATTGCTGCCACTGCCAATATATGTATATTTTTTTTATTATTCCTCTTCATAGTCATGATCACACCTCTATCTATCTCAAATAATCTACAATTTATACAAAACAATTATATTACAAACTTATTCTATGATTTATTTTATAGCCGATGAAACTTTTACTCTTTTGTAAATATTTCTTAACAGAATATTTCTTTTTACGACACAGGTATTATATCACAGTTCTACTTTTTTCGACACCCCCAAATTATTATTTTTTTAATCCCATAAAAAGCGAAAACTGTCTGATAATTCTGGTCATTTCTCCCATAACACTATCAATTCCCTGTTCTGTATCCATCCAGTTCTCTTTTTGAATCCCATCCACACAGGAAGGGCATACCAGAAATTCTGTTTCCGGATATGCCCGTTCATAATACATAAGTGCTCTTCGTGCATGATGATTTTTGCAACATAAAATTGCTCTTTTTATTTCCAGACCTGCATTGTCGGTGACCTCTCTGGAAAATCTGGCATTTTCCCAGGTAAAAGTAGCATGATCTTCCTTCAGAATATCCTCTTTTTTTACACCTCCATGAACGAGAACATCACACAAAAATTCCCATTCTGTAGAATAATCTCTGGTATATTTTTCGCTTTCTGACAGTACACCACCAAATTTTCCCAGTGTGACACTGTACTTCCCACTTGGAAGAACTACCGGTGCATATCCATCCCTGTACAATCTGGCAGCCTGTTCAGCCATCTGAGGATATCCATTGCCAGGTATAAGAATAATATCTGCCTCTTTCGGCTCATCCTCCACAAAAATATAGTCTCCAATCTCTCGCATTATCTCCCGGTACATTTATCTTTTCCTTCCTATTATTAAGATATTTTTATTAATGGTTTTCCCATTAACTTTTTCAGTTAATATTTTTTCTGTTTAATTATATAGTATATTTTGTTGACCACTTATGCTTATTTTGTAACGATCAAGGTACTGTATCCCGCATCCCTCAGACGCTGCTCCATATTAATGGCGTTTCCCAGCTGTTGGAAAGCTCCTGTCTGTACTTTAAACAGATCCCCTTCCTTCAAAATATAAGACGGATATCCTTGGTCTGTCAACTGGTATAACATCCTGTCTGCATTTTCCCTGTTACGAAAAGCTCCTGTCTGCACTCTGTAGTACAGCGGAGCTTCTACGGTCTCATCAGCAAGAGTTCCAAGTATGGCTCCTGCTATCGCTTTTGCAATTTCATCTTTCTTCTCATCAAAAATTCTGTTATCTTCATCAGAATTAAGAAATCCGGCTTCAATGAGAAGTGCCGGCATTCTGGTTTTACGAAGCACTACCAGTCCTGGTCTCTCCTTCACTCCGATTTCTCGAAATCCCACTTCCCCCAAAGCTCCCAGAATATTCTGTGCCATTTCGTATTTTATTCCTTTTTTATCATAGAGAAGCACTTCCACTCCCTGATACTGATTATCATCCGGGCTGCTGTTTCTGTGAAAAGAAATAAAATAGTCTGCCTTCGCATCATTGGCTGCCTTCGCCTTTTCAAATGGTGTCTGATAAACATCTGCAGTTCTGGTATACACTACATCTGTACCATTCTCTTCTAGGATTTTTCCAACTGCCAGAGTCAACTGAAGGGCATCATCCTTTTCGCGCCTTTCTTTATATACTGCTCCAGGATCAGTTCCTCCATGCCCTGCATCCAGAACGATTTTATATGCCACGAGATTATTCTCCATATGATCTTTTATGATTAATATATGCAATTCCCGGTAACTGGCAAATCTTTTTCCCAATGATTTCTAAAAAAATGTAAACGCTCTGCTTTCAGGATCGTAATGATAAATGTTATAAGTAAGAAAATCTTCTTCCGGCGTTGTATCTTCTACTGTTTCTCTGAGCACTTCTTTCAAATCATCCGGATTGGCAGTCACATCGCTGTGTATCATCACTTCATGAATACTGGTAAACACCATATAAAATCCACCATGGAGAAGTTCTCCAATTCTGTTTGCCACTCCAGGCAGAAAAACTGCCACTGCACCATTGGTTCTGGTGACAGTACTCAGGCAATTTCCAATAGCGTCTTTCTTCATCTGAAAATCAGATAACAGATTCATAAAATTCTCACCTTCATAATCCTCATCAAAAAACAGTTTTTCCCAGCTGTAGATTCTGGGTGGGGAAATAAAATATGTATTCAAAAGAGCATTTTCAAAAACAAGCTGCTCATTCCTTTCCCATTTCTTAAGGATATTCTGTTTAATCTTCATGCTGGTATTACAACCTTCGATTTCTCCCATTCTGGCATAAAGAACCAGAGCTATATCTCCTATAGTACGATAAACACAGTCTTCCAGCTCCTTCTTGTTTCTTTCCACATTCAAAAGCCGTATAAAAAGTTCTCCCTTAATCTTGCTGTAATCCTCCAGTTCCGCTGCCCTCTCAAAACACTTGGATTTTCTGATTGCCTCCAGCCGCTTCAGGATTTCCTGTACAAGCCTCTCCATAGTCCATCCATTCTGATAATTGCGGTAAAGATCCTCTACATACAGTGCACAGATTTCATAGACACCTTCCTTCTGAGGAGTCTTGAGTAATAACCGGTCTCCTTCTGTTGACGGAAATTCCCCATCTTTTTTTAAACAGATCTGTTCTGCGGGATAATTGGTTGCAAGGATCAGTCTCTGCCTCAGTTCCTCAATAAAACTTTCATAGGATTTCTTCATTAAATTTCCTCTTCTTTCCTGAATGATTCGGGCGAACGCCCATGATTTGATAGATAAAAAAAGAGGGAGCAGTCGCTCCCTTAAGAGTTGCTGTAGATTCAGTATAGAATCCCTTCAGCAGAAAGTAAAGAATTTTTTATCGTCAAATTTCGCAGATTCACCGCAGCTAAAGCAGCATTTTAGTTTATCTGATCAAAATCTGTCCATTTTCTTCCAAATATGTCATAAATCCCTGGCAGCCTTCCATAATGTCATCATAAGTCTCATCAAAATTCCCGGTGTACCAGGGATCTGCAATATCTCGTCCATCACTTCCAAATGAAAGAAATTTGTATATTTTCCCTTCTGGATCCCCTTTCAGCATCCGGTTGAGATTTCGGATATTCCAGGTGTCCATTCCTATAATATAATCAAATTGCTCATAATCACTCCATGTAATCTGTCTGGCTCTGTGAGGCACCAGTGGAATGCCCACTTCTTTCAGTTTCCGAATTGTTCCTCTGTGTGGTGAGTTCCCAATTTCCTCTGTGCTGGTGGCAGCAGAGTCGATCAGAAACTGGTTCTGCAGGTTACGTATTTTCACCATGTAGGTGAAAATACTCTGAGCCATGGTTGAACGGCAGATATTGCCGTGGCATATAAATAATACTTTTATCATTTTATAGTTATACCTCCTTATGCTGACTTATGCGGATTTATGCAGGATTTACGCGGCTTTCCGGATTTCTGGTATTTTACTCTAACTCCTCATAACTCTGTATATCTCTGCATATCTATGACGTCATTCATGTTAAAAATCATGTTAAATTGAAATTCCATAACATGGACTGTTTTTTTAGCCATTTTTCATCATCTTCTCGACCTCGTCCCTGGCGTCATCGAATTTCAGATGCGTGTAGGTATTCAGTGTGACACCTATATCTGAATGTCCCATCAGATACTGCAGGGTTTTGGGATTCATACCAGCCTTTGCCATGTTACTGCAATAGGTGTGGCGGCATACGTGCGGGGTGATCTTCGGCAGCGGAATCTTAAACAGACTATTATATTTCTCCTGTGCATGTTGAAAATACTTCTCCCAGTGCATACCTACCATTGGCATACCATTTTTGTCTATGTACAGAAATCCACGGTAACCGTCAATTACCGGCTCAATTTTTCGTTTTTCACGTTTTTCCAGGATTGCCTTGAAACACTGGTAAACGTCCTCTGTCATGGGGAGCTGTCTCGTACCAGCATTTGTTTTTGTGCTCTCAATCCCGTACTGCATATCAGACCAACGGATTAATTGGTGGTCAATATTGATCTTCCGCTCCTTCATGTCAATGTCCTTCACGGTCAGTCCGCAGAATTCCGAAATACGCATGCCGGTATGGAATAGAATATAAAATGCCTCGTAATACCTAGAGAAATGAATATCATGCTGTACAAATCGTAAAAATCGCAGCATGTCTTTGTTGCTAATTGCCTCCCTGGTAACAGAATCGTTGATAACCACCGAACTCAATGGGAAATCAACCGGATTTTTTAAAATCAGGTTGTCATCCACCGCCATCTGGAATGCCGGACGAAGGACCCCACGTACAGACCGAATAGAGGCAAACTTTTTGCCCTCCTCCTGTAATTTCAGAAAGAACATTTTTACCTCCGACATGGTCACATCGCCAATTTTTCTGTTGCTAAAAGGATACCTTTTTAGCAACTGTAGTGCTGTTTTATGTCCTGCCTGAGTTGTTTTTTTCAGGGATACATCCCGGATTTTTACATAACGTTCTGTTAACTCCATTACCGTCATATTTTCCTGTCGGATCCCCTGAAACTGCTGCAGCTGCAGCTCCTTTTCCTGTTCCCGGAGCGATTTGCACTGCCTTTTTCCAGCTGGTAATTTGTCGTGCAGCTCCAATTTCCAACTGTAAAGGTTCTTCTGTTTACCGTTTACATAATAACTGTAGCGGTATCTTCCATCTGGGGCCTGACTTTCGCCATTGCGCAAAATACGCCCTTTACTATCTCGCCTCTTTATGCTATCATTTTTCATATAAACACCCTTTCAAAAATAAAAGGGCACCAGTACAATTATAATATCATACTGGTGTCCTTTTTGTCATCGTTAAATTGTGTTTGTTTCGTCTAACCATTCAGAAAACTTTTCCCTTTTAAACAGCAGTTTTACGCCATTGTAAATCACGATCCCAGAATCCTGATTTTCTTCTGCGATCTGCTGTAATTTCCGTTCTCCAATTCCAAAAAACGCAGCCGCTTCTGTTAATGTTAATGCGTATCTGTGCCAGAGAGGGACTTCATTCGTTTTCACATTCATATTAATACCTCCAATCTTCTTATTTCGGTATTAATATGTTATTTTTTTCGTAAAACAGCAAAAAATCCAGTGTCTATATATATCTTTTCATATTTACTCCATTTTTTTCATATTTTATCTATTTTTCTTCTGTTTCTGATTATTTACCCAGTAAATAATAATCCCTTCTATTTTCAATTCTAATTTTTGTGCTATACTGTTTAATAGCTTAATTCATTTGGAGGGGAAATAAATTGAACTATTGTATAATAATGAAATATTCTTCGGAAGAAAAATGTTATATTGTGACCGTTCCGGATCTGCCGGGATGTATGGCGGATGGAAGGACACCTAACGAGGCATTTGAAAATGTAAAAAATGTGATACAGGAATGGATAGATACGGCAAAGGCAGCAGGGAGGGAGATACCGGAACCATCTTTTGGGCAAGATAATTTTTAAGGGACAGCTTTTTAAGAGCCGTCCCTTTTTCTATTTCTTCTATATTATTAAAAGAAGATGAAATCTATAATACGATGTAGCAAGGATTGATGTTGTTGTGTCGCTACCTGTTGAAACTCGTCCTGTTGCTGTCTCATTTCCTCGAATTGTCTTTGTTGGAAATCATTCTACTGTTGCTGGAATAACTCCTGTTGCATTGCGTCCTGTTGGCAGTACAGGTTATTCATAGAAAAATCATCAAAGCCACCGCCAAAACCAAAATCATCAAACATCTCTCATACCTTCACTTGTTATTATTGTAGGCTCCGGGATCAGGATACCTTCCTCAATTGCTGCAGTTATCCAGGCACGTTTCGCGTCCTCGATCATTGCCGGAATATCCTGCCATCGTTGGCAGCAGGTGATACATCCGGGTAGATCTGGAATAGATACAGTGTAGCCGCCCTCAACTGGATCCTCAATTACCAGCATTGGATACGTTTCTATCATACCTGCAATCCTCCATTCTGATATTGATGACTAAGCCTGTAAAATGTTGTTCTGCTTAATCCAGTTAACCCCATCGCAGCCGCTGCGGTAATCTCTCCACGCGTCCAACGCTGCATTACCTCGCTGTAATTGGCTGGCAGCTGTACTTGTGGCCTGCCGTAGTTTTGCCAGGCCGGCTTATCCCGAATCCGGTCAACACCCTGTTTTTGTCGTTTTTGCGTGCGTTCTATCTCTTGGCTGATTGTATAATCCAGGGTACTTATTACGGTATCCAGAATCATATTACTAATTTCCGGATTGCCACAAGAATCAATTGTGGTTGTTGGAATGTCCACGATTTTTACGCGGATGTTATGAGCTCTATAATATTCCAACTCACTCTTTGCACTTCGTTTTCCGCCAAGAGCCTCCAGATCGTAGACGACCAGTGTGTCGCCTGATTTCAGTAGGTGGTTTTTGAGGTGCTGATATTCTTCACGTTCCGGTATTTTGCCATGAAATCGTTCGATTATGGTATTGTCGTCAGCTGCTCCTACCGCCTTTAATTTCTTCTTGTGAGTGGCGGTCCTATACGTAGATATGTAATAATAGGTTTTGTTTACATGCTCTATGGATCCTCCTAAGTGCTATTTTTCTTATTATCAGACGCGTCCGGGTGTTGCCGTATGTAGTAGGATTTGTCCGGCCACCGATCATAAATGGTGGACTTTTTGGAATATTATTGCTGAGTATCGTTGTGATTAACAGAGCGGTATTTCTGCCAGCGTGTAATCAGGGTTGCTATCGGTAGCAATACGGATACTCTTCGGCTGTTTTTGCTGACTGACAGAGTTTCTTCCTATTAAATGCTGTAATGTAATATTAACTGTTCTGTTTGCCTCTTCTGGTGTCAATCCAACATAATTGATAAGCGCAAATTCTGTTTTTTCAAGGACCTCATCAATATTTCTTTCTACAAGTTCGCTTAAATAATGGATCTCGTTTTCTGGCATATTATGTGCGCTCCTTCCTTTTTTGAGGTTTGCGGGGGGATCTCTGAGTTGATACACATTACAGGCTGTTAATCTGATTTAATAGCTCGTAATTTTATCAGCTCAAACACTGGTAGCCAATGCTAACGCATTCGTCAAAAAATAAAAACTGTCGATATTTTTATAAACTCTTAAAAATATGTTCCTGTCCTCTCCTACTTTTAAATAGATGTAACAGCTCAAGATTATTTTAACAACTGTTGGTTTTGCTTATCGTTTTATAAAACTGTGCATTTTGCACAAAACAAGTAGTTTTAAAAGCCGTTTTATTGACATTTATGTTACAACCGTACCCTTATAATATATATAGAGTACGGTTACCACTAGAACTTTTTGTTCCGTAAAACCAACAATCATTAACGAGCTCTTGGGCTGTTAAATTTATCTAAAAGTAGCACCGGTTAGAGACATAAATTTAATAGTCTTTAAAATAATCTATGGTTTATATACTCGAAACAAACGCTTTGCGTTGACCACGTCTTTAGGTTAATAAATATTACCGGCTAGTAAATTAATTTAATAGCTGGTATATCGTACTCGCTTAGGGCTCCCCGGCAAACCTCATTTTTCAGTTGTAAAAGTTCTTTTTTTCTGGAATTTCTTTGAAGCATCGGGCCGCTCCAAGAACAACCCGTATATAACAGGGAGAATGAACATCTCCTTCAGATCTGATATATACATTATAGAACGACCGTCCCAAAAAGTCTATTGACACACCGCACAAAAGCTATTGTGCGTAACTCTCATCCAATTCATTTAATAAACTGACAACACTCACCTTTTTCCTATAAGAACAAACACATACAAAATTTTATGCTATAAAGCCATTCTTGTTGTGAAATCTACACATAATTTTATTGCTTTTCTTCACTTTTCTCCTTAAAAATCGTTCGTCATTTTGCACAACAGAATATTCAGATATCTGAATAAAAATTGAAGTATCCCAAAAAGCATTCCAAAAGTCAAACTGACGAAAATGCTATTTATCCACATAAATACTGTATTTTCAAGGATTTCTATGATACTATTTCCACATAATCATACAGAAAAGAGGTGTTGTGCAAAATGACCAATAAAATTGATTACGGTGAATGGAATCCTGACCGCATTGAAACAGATAACGAGGATCTGAGGAGGACTATCTACGCCTATTACTGCAACAAAGGCTACCCGGACGACCTTCAGTGCATTATTGATAATGCAGCGCATATAATAGCAGCTGACAGGTCTATGGACGAACATAGGATCGGAGATATGTTAATGACCGCCGCTGGCGCAGCTGACATCTGGGCATTCTGGGAGGGGTTCAAGGCCTGTACAGATATTGTGACCGGTAGCCTTTTTCAGAGAATCCTTATACAGCATAGCGAAACGGAGTACTCCGATGAGTGAGCCGTGGGAAATCTTTCAACGTGCATGGGAGCATGGTTTCAATGTTGGATATCTGCAAGGTTATATACCGTTTAGGTTCATCCTAAACCGTTACTATTATTTTTCCTCCAAGGGGGTTGAACTGGAGGACGTGTACAAAAAACTAACAGATGAGGGCTTTTTTGATTGGTATTTATATAATAGGTAGGTGATAATTAAAATGAAATACAAAAAAAATTTTGAGGTAGCGGATATTCTGGAGCTCATCAAAATTTCAAACGAATTTATCGAGAGGAATCGCAAAATCTGTGAACGACTTGCTGCCGGCATTCCCACCCATGGAATCATAGACTCTCTGGTTCCGGAATTGGTCAATCTATATGGCGATTACGTGGTCCAAATAAATCAGTATGAGTCCGACGAATCCTACATTACCCTGGCAATATTAGTCTCCAATGATTATGACATATCCGCTCATAAATTGATTTCTGAAGCCCGGCAGCGACTGCTAGAAAAATACAACAATCAATACGGAGATGCTACCCTGTCACTCATAGAGTATCAATATAACTCTATAATTGATCTTAAACTCCATAGCCCCCAAGCTCACGCGATCCGCAAGGGGAATATACTTTGGAAACGAACCGACAAACATTATATTCTGAATACTCTTATACCGGAATTAGTTCATATATACAGCAATTATATAATACAGATTGTTCAGTACAAAACGAGTCTAGCGGATATTTCGCTAGCTATACTAACCAGCAGTGATCTTGACGATTATGAACGCGCATTAATTTACCGGCAGCGTCAAGGCATCGAACGAAAATATAATGATATGTATGAGGCAGGTACACTAACTATCATTGAATACAGTTATGATCCGGTAGTTAATCCGGAAGTACACGATCCGGTGGCCGACATGCTCCGTGGAGGAGATATACTTTGGAGAAGAGAGGAGAATAACGATGAGTCAAAATGAAGAAAAAACTGCCGAGGAGCTGGCTTATTGTGTAAAATCAGACATGGATATAGAAAACATTGTCGGTAAATTTAAACATGATCTGCAGGAACTGGATTACGGAAACATGGTTGCTGCTATCCGAAAAGCCATCGAACACCTGAACCAGGGCTGCACGGTTAATTATGTTGCAGACGGCTTCAGAGAATGGTATGGGATAGCTATTGATACAGATGAACTAAAGAAAATATTGCTCCAATCAAAAGACCTTTTACCGGAAGAGGAACGAAAGGGAAATATCGATAAGAACTTGCTCACCATAGAGAGACCGGAGGACGGCAAGAAAATTGACCTGGCTTACTTGCAGCACAAATACAAAAAGGGATATTCTTATATAGATGATCTGTATAGGAAAAATATATTTAACTACAGCGGCAGTGATCTCTGCGAGGCTCTGTATTTCCAGGCGGTCTGCAGCCTATGCAAAGACCGCTCCGAGATAGACGAGTACTTCAAAAATCTGAAAATGGAACGAGAAGCCGCACAGAAGAAAGAAGAACAAACAACTGAATAATTTTCTCCTGTAGAAAGAGACCCACTCCCCGGGTCTCTTTTTCCGTATTCTCCAAAATCGCCCCAAAACCCCTAATATCACCTCAAAACCTACCAATATCGCACCAAAAACTACCAATATCGCACCAAAACCGTTTTTTCCCGACATGTATGTCGGGAACATCAACTGTCCCTATCCTAATTACGCCACATACGGCATTATTGCCTTTTACTTATGCCACATACGGCATTAACTTTTAATGCTTATGCCCTATACGGCATTAACTTTTAATACTTATGCCCTATACGGCATTTTTAATTATCAATTATGCCTCATACGGCATTAACAACTCTTTCTAAAATATCACTTATGCCGTATGCGGCATTAACACCCTTTGATTATGCCGTATTTGGCATTTTCTATTTTTTCTCAATACCTGTTCTGATATACCCCCGTTTTAAAAATCCGTATTTTTCTAAAGTAGACCTGCTTAGAATAGAATTTACGCGCCGTCCTTTTTCTGAAAGTGCTGATTTTAGGACAAGTGTTTCCGGATTCTTTAAAATATCAACTTTTACGGAGAACCAGGATTTCTAAAAGTTGGCAGTAGGATTAATCAAAAATTACCTGGAAACCAAACAAACCATTCTATAAATCATATAAATATTGCTACTTTTTTAACTTTTATTGTTCTAAATTCCAACTTTTATAAAAAAATGTCAACTTTTTGTTCTAAAAAAACAAGTGATTTTACTAGAAGAGAACAACTTTTACTCCCCTAAAAGTTGACGTTTAAAAGTTGAAACAGAACCTGAAAACCGGTCCTACTGATTAATGAATTCTAATGTATCGGATGCACCAGCATAATATGCCAGTTGTTCTACGCGCTCGCTACGGGATCTCATACAGAAAATCAGATCGTCTATAATACTCCTGTCGTTATTTGTTAATTGCAAATTCTCATACCGCCATTGTAGTTCCTCTAAATCCCTGTTGTCCTGTGCTACCGCCTCAGTTTTGCCTATCTGTCGCATAGATTCCAGCCGGCGTTGTTCAAAAATGCCGCCAATGTTAATTTCAATCTCATCCATTTTGTAAAAAACCTCCCACATAATTATAATTATACTATACCTATGTACAGGATATTTTACAATTATTACCGTTCGCCATTTTTCGACACTTGAACGGTGTCTATTTTATTGTCGTCCGATGTCTAATATGCTATATTTGTATTAATATGGAAGGAGAAATTTATAAGCACTATAAATCATGCTGCAGCAGCCAAAAATTTTTATGAATATTGGATGGACAAATGATATGAAAAAGGCGAAAGTCAGCCGTTCTGGTTGTCGCTGCTACGACAGGTTTTTGGGATTAAAGAACCGGAAAAATATATAAAATTTGAGGAGCAGGTAAAATTAGATCATACGAACTTCATTGATGCATATATTCCACAGACAAGAGTATTGATAGAACAAAAAGGGCGAAAAAGAGGCCTTCGAAAACCTACCAGACAGGCAGACGGTTCTATCCTTACTCCATTTGAACAAGCTAAACGATACAGCATTGAATTACCATTTTCAAAACACCCGCGCTGGGTAGTAGCGTGCAACTTCAAAGAATTTCATATTTATGATATGGAAAAACCTGACGGTGAACCAATAATAGTCGAACTTAAAAACCTTTACAGAGATTATTATTTGTTACAATTCCTAGTAGAGGAACGTGAAGAACCATTAAAGCGCGAGGTTGATATTTCAATGGCTGCCGGCGATATCGTTGGCAGGCTTTACGATGCTCTTGCTAACTAGTATGATGATCCCACCTGCGAACATTCCCTGCGTAGCCTTAACATACTATGTGTACGATTTGTATTTTGTCTGTATGCAGAAGACGCTGGAGTATTTCCTCATCATGGACAGTTCAGAGATTATCTTTCTGGGTATAGTCCGCGTCATATGCGTAATGCTGTAATAGATCTATTTCAAACGCTGGATACTGAAATAAAAAACAGAAGCTCCTACCTCCTGGATGAATTGAAAGATTTTCCGTATGTAAACGGCGGTCTGTTTGCGGACGAATGAAGAGCGATTACAGTTATTCGACACAGCTTGTATACAACACTTTTCCATGGCCATCTCCTACTGAAAACCAAAAAGCTCGTATAGAGCAGACCGCCCAGACAATTTTGGACGCAAGAGCGTTATATCCGGATTGCAGCCTAGCAGATCTTTACGATCCTGTAACGATGCCAGAGGAATTATCTAGGGCACACCGTTTGAATGATAAAGCTGTTATGGAGGCTTATGGAATTACGAAGGATGATCCGGCTTTTTTCTCTGAAGAGGCATGTGTAGCTGAGTTGATGAAAAAATATCAAGAATTGACATCTAAATAACCGCTAAGGAGGTCCCTATGAAACAGCTTGTCTTCCAGACCTTAGAAGAATCTGAAAAATATTGGTCTTCAGCACCTATCGAGGAAAAGAAAAAGATAATTCAGTTTAGTCATCAAAAAGATTCTCTTAATACAAATTATTCTATCTGGGGCGCGCCAACAGTTGAATTTTTAAGAATTCTTTTGTGTGATCTATATCAAATCTGCGATATATATTCAAGATACGATTCTCTAAATCAATTGGAAAAACATGGATTAGCGCACATAATTATTTCCGCTAC
>OLRJ01000859.1_pt1 | contig 28413 bp, 24 predicted proteins | sample 1672741 | NCBI WGS metagenome assembly OLRJ01 (sample SAMEA3136719, study PRJEB25190) | human gut metagenome | biome: human gut; feature: human-associated habitat; material: faeces | place: Austria | collected 2013
TGTAGCATTCCGCTGGAGAGCGGTCTATAAATACTACTATTTTATTATACGAGGTGATGGCATCGTTCTCCTTTATCAGCACGCGGCCTGCCACCGACAGCGGCCTGTCCATCCATGTGGAGCAGATCATGCCGCCGTAGCCCTCGGTGTTCAGCTTGGTGTACTTCCGGCCCATGTGGATCTCGGCGTTTTCCTTGATGCGGAAACAGGGGGAATCCGTGTGGGCAGCGGCCACGTTGAAGCTGTAGTTTTCCAGCTGTTCTCCCATGCGGAACGCAAGGATGCTGGAGCCGTTGCGGCAGACAAAATAGCTCCTGCCGGGTTCCAGCTGCCACCGGCGGCTCTCCAGCAGCTCGGAAAAGCCCTCCTTCAGCAGGATGTTCCGGACGGATGCAGTGGTGTGGTATGCGGTAGGATTGCCGTCAATGAAGGACAGCAGCTCCTGTACTTCTTTTTCGATCATTGGAAGACCCTCCATGGATTTATCGGTTTGGATGCTCCTATTCTACTTCTGCGGTTTGCGCTTTGCAATAGCCGGCCCTGCGGGCGGGGAAGAATTTGTTTTACATTGCGCGGGTTCTATAGTATACTATTCCTGTTGGTAAATATCGAATCGACAGGAAAGGCAGGGAACCGTCATGGAACGCAGCGATCCGCGCTATCAGGCGTATGTGGAAATATTAAAAGAGGAGCTCATCCCGGCAATGGGCTGCACAGAGCCCATTGCACTGGCTTATGCTGCGGCCCGGGCACGCGAGGTGCTGGGCATGCTGCCCGAAAGCGTGCAGCTGCAGGTGAGCGGCAGCATTATTAAGAATGTGAAGAGCGTCATCGTGCCCAACACCGGCCACCTGAAAGGCATGGAAGCCGCTGTGGCAGCGGGCATCATTGCCGGTTCGGCAGACAGAGAGCTGGAAGTCATCTCCGAGGTCAGCGAGGACAAGAAGGCTGCCATCCGGGACTATCTGCAGACGGTGCCCATTTCCATCCAGCACATCGAGCAGGGGCATGTGTTCGATATCATCGTTACCGAGCGCAGCGGGGATTCCTACGCAAAGGTGCGCATTGCAGATTTTCACACCAACATCTGCCTGATCGAAAAGAATGGCCGGGTGCTTTACGAAAAGCCGCTGCTGAACGAGGAGGCCCGGCGGGACAGCCGGGCCGACCGCAGCCTGCTGAACATGAAGGACATCTGGGACTTTGCCGAGACGGCCGACCTGCAGGATGTGGCGGACCTGCTGGAACGCCAGATCCGCTATAACAACGCCATTGCAGAGGAGGGCCTTCTGGGCGACTATGGCGCGAACATCGGCCGGGTGCTGCTTTCTACCTACGGCAACGATGTGTCTATCCGGGCCAAGGCCAAGGCGGCCGCCGGTTCGGATGCCCGCATGAACGGCTGTGAGCTGCCGGTCATCATCAACTCCGGCAGCGGCAATCAGGGCATCACCTGCTCGGTGCCGCTTATTGAATATGCCAAGGAGCTGCACAGCGGCAAGGAAAAGCTTTACCGTGCCCTCATCATTTCCAATCTGGTGGCCATCCACGAAAAGACCGGCATCGGCACCCTGTCCGCCTACTGCGGCGCAGTCAGCGCCGGTGCGGGCGCTGGCGCGGGCATCGTATATCTGTGCGGCGACGGCTATCAGGCCGCCATCCACACGGTGGTCAATGCGCTGGCCATCGTGTCCGGCATCGTGTGCGACGGCGCAAAGGCCTCCTGCGCGGCAAAGATCGCATCCTCGGTGGACGCGGCCTTGCTTGGCTACAACATGTACAAGTGCCATCAGGAGTTCAAGGGCGGCGACGGCATCGTGATGAAGGACATCGAGACCACCATCAAGGGCATCGGGCGTCTGGGCAAGAACGGCATGAAGGAGACCAATGAGGAGATCATCCGGCTGATGATCGAGTAAGGCCGGGCCGGAATTGTGAAAAAATCATACAAATCCTTCTTTATTTTGTCATAACTCTTCCGTATAATAAGAAGTGGAATACTTTGCTGCTCTGCCTGCTCCGGCGGGCATCCGATAAAATGGGAGGAGATCATTATGGCCAACGAAAAGATCCTCGTTGTGGACGACGATACCAATATCTGCGAGCTGCTGCGGCTGTACCTGACCAAGGAGGGCTATCAGGTCACGGTGGCAAACGATGGCGAAGAAGGTCTGGAAAAGTTCAATCAGGTCAAGCCCGATATGGTGCTGCTGGACGTGATGATGCCCAAGATGGACGGTCTGGAAGTGTGCCGCCGCATCCGCAAGGCGGGCAACACCCCGGTGATGATGCTCACGGCCAAGGGCGAGACCTTTGATAAGGTGCTGGGCTTGGAGCTGGGTGCAGACGATTACATGGTAAAGCCCTTTGATGCCAAGGAAGTGGTGGCCCGCATCAAGGCGGTGCTGCGCCGCTGCCAGACCACCACGGCTGCTGCCGAGAGCACCGAGGGCGTGATCGAATTCGACAACCTGCGTCTGGATATGAACAGCTATGAGCTGCGGGTCAAGGGCAAGGTGGTGGAGGCTCCCCCCAAGGAGCTGGAACTGCTGAACTGTCTGGCCTCCCATCCGAACCGCGTCTACACCCGCGACCAGCTGCTGGACGAGGTGTGGGGCTTTGAGTATTACGGCGACAGCCGCACCATTGATGTGCATGTCAAGCGCCTGCGCGAGAAGCTGGCCGGTGCTTCCGACAAATGGGAGCTGAAGACCGTATGGGGCGTGGGCTATAAGTTCGAGGTGCGTCAGTAATGCGCAAAAGTATCTCGGTGGCATTCTTCTCGCTGGTGTCCACCCTGATGGTGCTGGGCATCGTGCTGATGGGCGCTTCGGAGTGGGTGCTGTTCAAGAACTACTTCGCCAAGGACCGCTACGAAACACTGGATCAGGTGGTGGGCGTCACCCAGCGCACGGCCCAGTATCTGGTCCAGCAGGCGGAGCTGCCGAAAGGCGATGAGCTGGACGCACTGAGCACCAAGCTGGAGATCATCGGCGAGAGCGCAGAGGCCTATCTGTTCTTTACCGACAACGACGGCCGGGTGATGATCGCCTCCAGCCCGGACAAGCTGGAGAGCCTGACCGTGCCGGAAGAAATGATGGAGAAGATCGACGCTTCCGATGCAGATTACTACCATGTGTTCGGCACGCTGGGCGGCATGCTGGACGGGAAAAGCTACATCACGGTCAGCGAAATGCGCAATGAGAACGGCCAGCCCAGCGGCTACCTGTTCCTGTGCTCTTCCGGCGAGCAGTTGACCCAGTTCAAGCAGCAGTTCTGGTCCAACTTCCTGCTGTCGGCCTGTGTGATGCTGCTGTGTGCCAGCATCCTGACCAAGATCCTGATGCGCCAGCTCACCGACCCGCTGCAGAAGGTGACGGATGCTGCCCAGCGCTTTGGCGGCGGTGATCTTTCCGTCCGTGTGGAGGGAGTGGAAGGCGAAGGCGAGGCAGCCGACCTTGCCCGCACCTTCAACCGCATGGCAGACAACATCCAGATGAACGACAACTCCCGCGGTCAGTTCATGGGCAACATCGCCCACGAGCTGCGCACCCCCATGACCACCATCAAGGGCTTTGTGGACGGCATTCTGGACGGCACCATCCCGCCGGATATGCAGAACCACTACCTGCAGCTGGTCAGCGAGGAAACGGGCCGTCTGGCACGGCTCATCCAGAACATGCTGGATCTTTCCAAGCTGGAAAGCGGCGAATATCAGGTGAATGCCCGGATGTTCAACATCTGGGAGACGATCACCGGCGTGGCGCTCTCGGCAGAGCAGCGCATCAACGACGGCATGATCGACATCGACGGCCTGACCATGGACGAAAAGGTGCTGGTCTACGCCGACCCCGACCTGATCCATCAGGTGGTGTATAACCTGCTGGACAACGCCATCAAGTTTACGCCTGCGGGCGGCACCATCCGCTTCGGGGTGGAAAAGCTTGGCCCGGAAGCCGAGATCTCCATCTGGAATTCCGGTCAGGGCATCAGCCCGGAAGCGCTGCCCTACGTGTTCCAGCGGTTCTACAAGGAGGACCGCTCCCGCGGCCTGCACGCCCGGGGCGCTGGCCTTGGCCTGAACATCTGCAAGGTGCTGGTGAACCTTTCCGGCGGGCAGATCCGGGTGGAGAGCCAGCAGGGCGAGTGGTGCCGGTTCGTGTTCACCCTGCCTACGGTGGCCCCGAACCCCGGCGGCATGAAGCGTCTGCCGGACGAAGCCGGCGGTGAACCCACCGTGGAAGACCCCGCAAGCATGAAGCCCGTAGAATGAACTTCCAGCCAGACTGCCCCGGACCCGGGGCGGTCTGGCTGTTTTGGCGTGGGGAAACTTTGCCGCTGATGAAACTCCCCCAGTCATCTCGCTGCGCTCAATGCCAGCCCCCTCTGGGATGGGGCCCTTGGCATGGCGGTAAAGCTTCCGGTTAAAGTGCAAATCTTCCGGGCGTGCCAGAGGCTCCCTCTCCGAGGGAGCTGGCAAAGCCGTCAGGCTTTGACTGAGGGAGTTTCTTCGCAAATGGACAGATCTTTCCAAATACGTCATTTCGGTGAAAAAGCCGTTGGCGGGTTTGATTTTTTGCTCGTTTTCATGTAAACTAAAAGATAACCATGCCCATGCTGTTTTTGCGGTTTGAAACCGCCAGTACAATGGGACAAATGGGAATAAGAATTTATAAAATAACGGAGCGTAAAGATAGAATATGGCAATCGTAAGTCCTTCGATCCTTTCCGCTGATTTTGGCAAACTGGGTGCAGACTGCCGCATGGTGCTGGATGCCGGTGCACAGATGCTGCATTACGACGTGATGGACGGCCACTTTGTGCCCAACATCAGCTTTGGCGTGCCGGTGCTCAAGAGCCTGCACAAAAATCTGCCGGATGCCTTTTATGATGTGCACCTGATGATCAGCCATCCGCTGCAGTATGCGGAAGCCTTCATCAAAGCCGGTGCCACCCTGTACAACTTCCACCTTGAGTGCGAGGACGATATCCAGGCCACCATCGATGCCGTCCGGGCGCTGGGCTGCAAGGTGGGGCTGACCATCAAGCCCGGCACCGAGCCGCAGGCGCTGGCACCGTATCTTGACCAGCTGGATCTTGTGCTGGTGATGAGCGTGGAGCCCGGCTTCGGCGGGCAGAAGTTCATGCCCTCGGCGCTGGACAAGCTGCGCTGGCTCAAGGCAGAGCGCGAAGCGCGCGGCGCACACTATCTGCTGGAAGTGGACGGCGGCGTGGACAATGCCACCGCGCCCCAGTGCGTGGAAGCGGGCGCTGATATTCTGGTGGCGGGCAGTGCAGTGTTCGGCGCAGCAGACCCTGCTGCAGCCGTGCAGCACCTCGCCAGCCTTTGAAAGGATAACCATTTATGGATGAATCTTTGATCCGGGAGCAGGAGGCACAGCTCCAGAAGACCGGCCGCTACTATAAGCATATCTGCTTTATGGCGGTGCCGGTGCTGTGCATGGCCTGTTTTCTGTACGGTGTGCGCCCGCTGCTGCTGTGCGGCATTGCGGTGCTTACCGGTAACCTGTGCGACCGTCTCGTTTCGCTGCTGCGCCGCCGCGTGTATCAGGGCAGTGACTTTTCCAACGAGAGCTTTGCGCTCGTCATTGCCCTGCTGATGCCGGTGACGGTGGATATCTATGTTCTGATCGCCGCAGTGCTTGCCGGTGTGCTGATCGGCAAGGAGATCTTTGGCGGCTACGGCAGCTACCCCTTCAACCCGGCTGCTGTGGGCTATGTGGTGGCGGCAGTGTCATGGCCGGAACAGGTGTTCCGCTATCCGCAGCCCTACACCAGTATCCCCCTGTGGGATGCCTCCATGGTGCCGGTCTCCAGCGCCATTGAGGACACCCTGCGCAGCGGCGGCATGCTGAACATCGGCTCGCTGGCGCTGGGTCTGGGCGAATATGCTGCTCCCATGGGCACCGGCGCTGCGCTGGTGATCCTTGCCTGCGGCCTGTTTTTGTGGACCCAGAAGGATGCCCACATGTCTGCATCGATCAGCTTTCTTGTGACCTGTGCGGTCATTGCGTTCTTCTTCCCGCGGCAGGCGGGCCTTGCCGACAGTGCCGTGCTGTCAAATATCCTGCCCCGCCTGCAGTGTGTGCGGGATGAGCTGCTGACTGGCGCGATCCTGTTCAGCGCGGTGTTCCTGATCAACGAGCCTTACACCTGCGTGCACCACCGCATGGGCCGTGTGCTGTACGGCGTGCTGGTGGGCGTTGTGAGCATGGGCTTCCGCTACTATGGCGTGTACGAGACCGGTGTGTGCTTTGCGCTGCTGGTGGTCAACAGTGTGTCGGCATGGATCGACCGCACCGAGGCAAAGCTGTATCACCTGACCCATCTGCAGGCAGATGCCGGAAAGGGGGCAGCACAATGAGACGCGCAACGGCTGAACTGATCGTAAAAGATCCCAACAAGTTTGCCCACCACGACCGTGTGTTCCTGAATAACCCGGTGGTCATGCAGGGCATGGGCCTTGCCCCGCTGGTGGTGCTTGCCACCAGCGGCCAGAATGCGGTGATGCTGGCGGTGGCGGTGGCGCTGCTGCTGGTGCCCTCCCGCGTGCTGGCCTGTCTGCTGAGCCGCCTTGTGCCCCTGCACGACGAGGACCCCGCCCCGGAAACGCTGCAAAAAAAGCTGCTGCCCCGTGCACTGGTGTACGGCTTCAGCACGGCGGTGGTGTATCTGGCGGTGTATCCCATCCTGAATATGCTGTTCAGCACCAGCCTGCTGAGCCTTGGCATCTACCTGCCCATGCTCACGGTGGAGCCGCTGCTGACCTACCGCTTTGGCCGCGTGCAGGAGACGGTGCGCAAGGCTGTCTCCAAGGGCCTGCGCATCACGGTAGGCTATGCTTTGCTGCTGGTGCTGCTGGGCTGCGTCCGTGAATGGCTGGCCGCAGGCACCATGTTTGGTGTGGTTGTCAGCCGCCCGGTGCTGCCCATGGCAAGCATGCCGGCAGGCGGCTTTATCGTGCTGGGCGTGCTGTGCGCCGTATGGCGTGCACTGGCCCAAAAGCGCAAGGCATATCTCACCAAAGAGGCACGCAACCTTGTGGATGTGCATTCCCAGAAGGAGGCGGACCGCGAACAATGAGAGATGTTGTAACAACAAGCGCAGTGTTCTTCAGCTATGCACTGCTGGCGGTGTTCGCGCAGAACGCCGTCTTTACCCGTGCACTGGGCGTTTCGCGTCTGGTGCAGCTGGTGGGCGATGACCGCACCAGCAGCTGGCTGTTCGGTATGCAGCTGTGCATCACGCAGGTGCTGGTAACGCCGTTTGCGTGGTATGCCGGCAGCCGGATCGCGCCGCTGGCAAACCGTGCCCAGCTGCGCCCGCTGGTGTATATTGCCAGCATTGCCGTGGTGTGCGTTCTGGAGCACGCCGTGCTGTGGCTGGCGAAGGGCCTGCCGCACCGCAGCGCATTGCTGCGCATCGTGCCGCTGGCGGGCCTGAACAGCTGTGTGCTGGGCACTGTACTGGTGGAGCGCACCCAGAGCTTTACGCTGGGGCAGAGCCTTGGCTTTGGCCTTGGCAGCGGCCTTGGCTATGTGCTGGCGGTGCTGCTGGTAACGGAAGCCCGCCACCGCCTGCGCAGCAAGGCCATCCCGGAAGCATTCCGCGGCCTGCCCATCACGCTGGTGTATATCGGCGTGCTGGCACTGGCAATCTATGGTTTCACCGGACATTCTGTGATCCTGTAACATTGGCAGGGAGGAGAATCGACAATGGCAAAGTATAAACGTCAGAAGGTCAAGCGCTACCGCCGCAGCTTCTACAGCCGCGGTACACGCATCAAAAAAGGCATCGGCATCGTGGTGCTGGTGCTGGCGGTGCTGGGCGCAGCCTGGCTGGCAGCACCCCACGTGCTGGACTGGGCTACCCACACCTGGTATACTGTGGTGAAGAACCGTGATCTGGAAGCTGAATCGGCATCCCGCGCAGCCGCCTCGTCCGAAGCAGCTGCATCCTCGGCGGTACAGGAAGCGGCTTCGTCCCAGCCGGAGCCGGAACAGCCCAAGGAGCTGGACGGCAAGGCCATTACCGGCGGCAGCTGGGCCGCAGTGGATGTGAGCACCCTTGCCGATGATGCGGCCATCCGTGCAGCGGCGCAGCAGCTCAAGGCGCAGGGAGCGGATTACGGCCTTGTGACCCTGAAAACACCGGATGGCAGCATCTGCTACGCTTCGCAGGTGCCGGCTGCCGCCCAGAGCATTGCCGACACCACCGTGGACCCGGCCCGCATCGCGGCCATCTTCCGGGAGGAGGGCGTGATCCCTGTGGCCCAGCTTGCAGCCTTCAAGGACCCCATCTCCTCCCGCACCGACCGCAGCATGGCCATCCACTACGGCGACGGCCTGTGGCTGGACGCCCAGAAGGACGGCAATGCATGGCTGAATCCCTACTCCGCTGCGGCAGTGGAATATGTAGGCGATCTGGTAGCCGAGGTGCAGGGCATGGGCTTTGAGCAGGTAGTCCTGACCAATGTCCAGTTCCCGAAGCTCAGCCGCAAACAGGACTACGGCGAAACCAGCGGCGTTTCCCGCGCGGATCAGCTCAAGGCGGATATCGCCGCCCTGCAGAGCCGCTTTGCGGGCAGCATGACCCTGTGGTTCAGCTACACGCTGGATCAGTGCAATACCAACAGCGTGTCGCTGGATGTGCCCGCTGTGACGCTGGGCATGGACAACCTGCTGGTGACGGCAGACAAGGCGATGGACGCCGACAGCCGCACCGCACTGGAGCAGTCTGCCGCCGGACAGGGCGTGCAGCATCTGGTGCTGCACAGCGCCGACATTTTCCAGTAACGTCTCTGGTTTTATAAGAGGGAGGAATCTGCTATGAATACCAAATCCTGCTTTGCACCGGCCCACATCCTTCTGCCTTCGGAGCAGATCCCACTGGAAAAGTGGGGCTGCATTGCCTGCGATCAGTTCACCAGTGACCGGGATTACTGGCAGAAAGCCGAGGCTGCCGCGGCAGGCAGCCCCAGCACCCTGAACATGATCCTGCCGGAGGTCTATCTGGAAGACGGCGATGCCGATGCACGCATTGAGAAGATCCATGCCACCATGGATGAATATGCCCGGAACGTGCTGACTCGCGCGGTGGACGGCTTTGTTTACGTGGAGCGCACCGAGCAGAGCGGCAAGGTGCGGCAGGGCCTTGTGGGCATGGTGGATCTGGAAGCCTACAGCTACCGCCGGGGCGAGAAATGCACGGTGCGCCCCAGCGAGAGCACCGTGGAAAGCCGCATCCCGCCCCGCATGAAGGTGCGCACCGGCGCCAGTCTGGAAACGCCTCACATCATGATGCTGGCGGACGACCCCGGCTGCACCCTCATCGAGCCGGTGGCGGCGCATAAAGCCGAACTGCCCAAGGTATACGAGGGCGAATTGATGCTGAACGGCGGCCACATTGCGGGCTGGGCTGTGGAAGACCCTGCCCTCATTGCGCAGATCGAAGATGCGCTGGCTGTGCTGGGCAGTCAGGAAGAATTCGACAAAAAGTATCCGGATGCCACCCGCCGCGACCCGCTGACACTGGCCGTGGGCGACGGCAACCACTCGCTGGCCACTGCAAAGGCCTGCTGGGAGGAGCTGAAAAAGACACTCACACCGGAGCAGGCAGCAAACCATCCGGCCCGCTGGTGTCTGGCCGAGGTGTGCAATGTGCACTCGCCTGCGATCGAGATCGAGCCGATCCACCGCGTGCTGTTCAATGTGGACTGCGCAGCGGTGCTGCTGAGCCTGATCACGTGGAGCGATTCCAATATGGCCGGCTGCAGCTTTGGCGGCAGCAAGCAGCAGCCCTTCACGCTGGCCGGGCCGCACATGTCCAACGTGCTCAGCTTTGAGGACCCGACCGCACCGCTGACCGTGGGCACCATTGACGAATTTATCGAATACTATCTTGAGCACCACAAGGAAGCCCGCGTGGACTATGTGCACGACGAGCCTGCTGTGCGCGCCCTGTGCAAAAAAGGTGCTGTGGCATTCCTGATGCCGCCGTTTGCCAAGAGTGACCTATTCAAAGGCGTTGTGATGGGCGGTGTGCTGCCGCGCAAGACCTTCAGCATGGGCCACGCAGAAGAAAAGCGGTACTATGTGGAGTGCCGGAAAATTACGGAATAATTATTGGAGAACCATGACATTTAAAGAATTGAATCTGTCCGCCCCGCTTCTGCGCGCTGTGCAGGAGGCAGGCTATGAGACCCCGTCGCCCATTCAGGCGGCGGCGATCCCGCCGGTGCTGTCCGGCCGGGATCTGATGGGCTGCGCCCAGACCGGTACCGGCAAGACGGCTGCTTTTGCGCTGCCCATGCTGGACCGGCTCACGGCCAATGCGCCCCGCAAAAAGGGTGCCATCCGCGCCCTGATCCTGACCCCTACCCGTGAGCTTGCTTTGCAGATCGGCGAAAGCTTTGATGCCTACGGCAAGTATCTCAAGCTGCGCAGCACCGTCATTTTTGGCGGCGTGGGCCAGGCACCGCAGGTGGAAGCGCTGAAAAAGGGCGTGGACATCCTGATCGCCTGCCCGGGACGGCTCAACGACCTGATCGGTCAGGGATTTATCGATCTCTCGAACCTTGAGATCTTTGTGCTGGACGAAGCCGACCGGATGCTGGATATGGGCTTTGTGCACGATGTGAAGAAGGTGATCGCAAAGCTGCCCGGGGAGCGTCAGAACCTGATGTTCAGCGCCACCATGCCCACCGAGATCGAACAGCTGGCCGCAGGCATCCTGCGCAAGCCCGCCTTCGTCAAGGTGGACCCGGTGTCCAGCACCGTGGACCGCATCCAGCAGAGCCTGTACCATGTGGAAAAGGGCAACAAGAAATTCCTGCTGCCGTGGCTCATCAAGAACCTGCAGCCCCCGGTGGTGAACGCGCTGGTGTTCAGCCGCACCAAGCACGGCGCGGATAAAATTGCAAAAGACCTCACCAAGCAGGGCATCCCGGCGGCGGCCATCCATGGCAACAAGAGCCAGACCGCCCGCGTGACCGCGCTGGAAAACTTCAAGGCCGGTAAGACCAAGGTGCTGGTAGCCACCGATATCGCCGCCCGCGGCATCGATATCAGCGAGCTGTCCCATGTGTTCAACTACGACCTGCCCGAGGTACCGGAGACTTACGTGCACCGCATCGGCCGCACGGCCCGCGCCGGTGCCGACGGTACGGCGGTCAGTTTCTGTGCACCTGAGGAGCAGGAGTATCTGGCAGGCATCGAAAAGCTGAACCGCCGCAAAATTCCCGTGGTGAGCGGCCACCCGTGGGACGGCGTGCCCGCGCCGGTGCGCCCGGAGCCGCCGGTGCGCGGCAAAAAGCCCAAGGCAGCCGCCGCTGAACCGGCAGAAAAGCCTGCCGCAAAGCAGCCGAAGCCCGCAAAGGCCGAAGCAAAAAACGCAAAACCTGAAAAAAAGGCTGCACCCGCACCCAAGGTGCAGGCAAAGCCCGCAAAAACCGAAAAAGAGGAACCACTCATGGATGATACCAAGCGTACTACCGGCGGACGCAGCAATGACCGCCGTTCCAATAATAACAGCCGCCCGCGCCGGGAGCAGAACGCTCCTGCCCGCGGCAGCAATGCGCAGCCCAAGTTTGACCCGCATTTTGTGAGTGCCCCGGAGGCCACTCCGCTGCGCCCGGCCAAAAAGACTCCGGCTGCACCCGCCGCCCCGGCCATCCGTACGGCTGCACAGCCTGCTCAGCAGAACAGCAGCATGCAAGGCCAGAAGAGCCGTCGCAATGACCGCAGCGACCGTCCGGCCCGCCAGAACAGCCAGCCTGCCGCCCAGAGCCAGAGCGCAGAGCAGGGCCGCGGTGCAAACAACGGCCAGCGCGGCCGTCAGAATGCGTCCCGCAATGCACAGCCTGCACCGGCCCGTGCCCCCAGAGCGGAGAGCAGCCGCCGCGGCCGTGCCGCTGCTGCAAGGGACGAAGACCCGGGCCTTATGCTTATCAGCCGTCGTCCGCCGCAGCAGAAGTTCACGAACTTTGAGGAGTATATGAACGCCCACGGCGGTGCAACTGCACCCATTGAGGACCACAGCGACGAAGTATGAGCAAAAATGAACCGTTTGCCCCATGGCAGTGCCCGCTGTGCGGGGAGAAACTGACCGGCGACAGCACCCTGAAATGCACAAAAGGCCACTGCTTTGACCGCGCCAAGGAGGGCTACTGGCATCTGCTGCCGGTGCAGAGCATGCGCACCAAGGCCCCCGGCGACAGCAAGGAGATGGTGGCCGCCCGCCGCGCGTTCCTGAATGCCGGATACTACGGCATCTTTGGCAAAGCGGTGGGTGAGCTGTGCGCAGAGTACGGCCAGCCTGCCAGCCCGGAGGCGGCGCTGCATCTGCTGGATGCAGGCTGCGGCGAGGGCTGGTACGATCGCTGCATCGCGCAGGCGCTTGCCGAAAAAGGCCGCCGGGTGCAGCTGGCGGGTTTTGATATCGCAAAGCCTGCGGTGCGTCTTGCGGCCAAGGCCCTGCCCACGGCACAGTATGCGGTGGCATCCAGCTTCAGCCAGCCGGTGCGCACCGGCTGGGCCGACCTGCTGCTGAACTGCTTTTCGCCCTTTGCACAGGAGGAATTCCTGCGGGTGCTGCGCCCGGGCGGACGGATGATCTATGTGGTGCCCGGTGCCGAACATCTGTACCAGATGAAGGCCGTGCTCTACGAAAAGCCTTATAAAAACCCGGTGCAGCAGATCGCCTATGACGGTTTTGCCGCCATTGGGGAACGGAAAGTGACCGGCCGCGTCACGGTGCCCCACGAACAGCTGGAAGCGCTGTTCGCCATGACACCCTATTACTGGAAAACGCCGCGCGGCGGGGCGGAGCGCCTTGCTGCGCTGTCCCAGCTGGAAACCGATATCTCGTTCCGGTTCCTTGTATTTGAAAAGCTGTAATGATAGCAGTTTGCGTTTTTAATGCACAGGCAACATCCGCAAACTGCATATCGCAAATATGCCGTTTTAATAGGCACTATTTGTGAAAATTGCGATAAAAAGCAAAAAACGCTCGTCATGCAGAATTGTGTGACGAGCGCTTTTTTGCTTCAGTTTCTGTCAAAAGCCCCGTCCCCGAGGGGGCTTTCGAGCGAATGCGAGACTGGAGGAGTTCCGTGTGATAGGTCGTCCACGAAAAACACCACTGCCCCCACCGCCGGAGGATAGGAGAAGTCCGGCAGGTGAGGGCAGCGGTGCTGTATCAGGATAGAGAGATCGCTTAGTGCTTTTCGCCCTTGGGCAGCAGACCGGCACGCTCCAGGGCCGGACGCAGGGCGAGGTACAGGATGACCGCACACACGGTGGAGGCCACGCTGTTTACAAAGGTGACGCCGCCTGCAATTTTGGTCAGCGCCTGTGCCACGGTGTATTCCTGACCAAAGATGTACACATTGCGGAAGTAGCCCAGGAACGGGTCGGTCAGCACGTTCAGCAGCAGGCCGGAACCGGCAGAAACGATCACCTTGACGAGATAGCCGGAGCTGTGCTTGTCGAGGTCGCGCAGCTTGAATGCCTTGTGCGCTACGGCACCGCAGGTGATGCCGATGATGAACTTGAGCACAAAGGTGGTGACGGCGTAGCCCGGGTCACCGGCCAGAATATCGGCCAGCGCCAGACCAATGGCACCGGCCAGACCGCCGGACACACCGTCCAGCAGCAGGGCGGTCAGGGCGGTGAAGGTGTTGCCCAGATGGAACGAAGAGCCGCCGTAGAACGGCACACGGAAGAACAGATAGGCCACAAGGCTTAAAGCGGCCATGACACCGGTCATGGCCAGCTCCTTGGTGGTGAAGGTGCGCTTGTACAGCACACTTGCAAACAGAATGACGATGACAACGACTGCCAGAAGCAGCCACATTGCAGTAGTAGACATGATTTACTCTCCCTCCAAATTTCCGTTCCCGCGGCACCAAAGCCCCACTGGGGCTTTGATTGCTTCGCAACCACTTACCTACAATCCTACTTGACATTTGGGTGTCCAGCGGGTATGCTCCTATTATACGCAGAACTGACACCATGAAAATACCCAGAATAAAGTTTTTTAATGGGGTCAGTTTGATGCAATACCCAGACAGGAGGGATAATTTATGGTCCATCTGACCACGGCGCTGGATGCTTCTTCTGGCGTGCCGCTGTACGAACAGCTGTACCGCAGCCTTGCCGGAGAGATGCGAAGCGGCACCCTTGCGGCGGGCACCCGGATGCCCGGCAAGCGGCGGCTGGCGGCAGAGCTGTCCGTCTCGGTGAATACGGTGGATGCCGCCTATCAGATGCTGGCGGCGGAAGGGTATCTGGAATCGCGGGAGCGCAGCGGCTTTTATGTACAGGAATATCTGGCCCTGCCGTCCCGGCCTGCCGGCGGGCCGGAACAGCCCGCACCGCCAAAACCGGAACCGCCTGTGCTGCCGGTGCGGTACGACCTTTCCACCCGCGGGGTAGACCCGGAGCTGTTCCCGTTCCGCACATGGGCGCGGCTGCAAAAGGAGCTGCTCTATTCCTCGCCCCAGCTGCTCACCCACGGCGATGCGCAGGGCGACCCGGCCCTGCGGCAGGCACTGGCGGAATATCTCTCTGAATACCGCGGTGTGCAGTGCGGGCCGCATCAGATCGTGGTGGGCGCGGGATTGGAATATCTGCTGGGCCTGCTGGCACCGCTGCTGCCCGGCCCTGCAGCGGTGGAAACGCCGGGCTACCCCCGTGCTTTGCAGGTGCTGCAGAACAACGGTGTGCACTGCTGCTGCCTGCCGGTGGACGAGGACGGCCTTTCGGTGGAAGCACTGAACCGGTCGGATGCAGCGGTGTGCTACGTCACGCCCAGCCACCAGTTCCCCACAGGCGTTACCATGCCTGCGGGCCGCAGAGCCGAGCTTCTGCACTGGGCAGCCCGCAGGCCGGGCGGGCGGTATATTATAGAAGATGATTACGATTCGGAGTTCCGTTTTGATACCCGGCCTCTGCCCAGCCTGCAGGGCATGGCGGGTGCAGACGGCCCGGTGGTGTACCTCTCCACCTGCTCCCGCAGTCTGGCTCCCAGCATCCGTATCGCCTATATGGTGCTGCCGGAGCATCTTCTGCCTGCATGGCGGAAAAAATACCGCCTGTACTCCGGCACGGTGAGCCGGTTCGAGCAGCAGACGCTGGCCCGCTTTATCACCGAGGGCTACTTCACCCGGCATCTGGCCCGGGAACGTGTGGCCTACAAGGCCCGGCGGGACGCACTGGCGGCAGCATTGAACACTGCCTTTGCTCCCGGCGAGCTGACCCTTGCGGGCCTGCACACCGGACTGAACCTGCTGGCAAAGCTCAAAGACCCGCCGCCGGATGCTGCGCTGCGCTGCGCGGCGGAAGCCGAAGGCGTGCAGCTGAGCCTGCTGAGCGATTACGACCTGACCGGAGAAGCACCCTCAGCGGCGGGCACGCTGGTGCTGGGTTATGGCTCGCTGAAGGACGAGGCCTGCGCCTCGGTGGGCGAAACATTGAAAAAGGTCTGCATGGCAGCGCGGGAAGCATCCGTGACCGTGTAAGTGCCGCTGGCGGCATTCCACTGGCCGGGCAGGGCCTGCGCCGCCACAGCGGCGCTGTTGTTGGCAAGAAATTCCAGTGTGCGTTCCAAAGCGTCATAGTCCAGCGCGGTCAGGTCGGTGAGCAGGGCCGAACTGCTGGCACGCAGGGCATCCGGCAGGGTGGCGGGCAGCAGGTCCAGATCCTGCCGGAGAAAAGCATCCCACACGGCAGCGCGGGCCGCTGCGGTGCGTACTGGTGAAAAGGCTTCGTCGGCCTGCAGCTGGCATAGGAATTCGTGCGCGTCCCCGGCGGAAATGCCCTGCACGGCCCGGCTGCGGCCATAGCGGGCAAGCTCTTCCTCGGTCAGTGCGCCGGTAAAGCCTACCCGCACCGGCCCGTACCGGCTGGCAATGCACTCCAGCACATCGGGAGAAAAGGCCAGATACCTTGTGCCCTCCGGCAGGGCCAGCACCTGTGCCAGCGCTTCGCGGCAGCGGGCAGGGCCAGCGGCGGCATAGCAGCGGGCAAGGGATGTTTCTTCTTCTGCAAAAGGCACGGTGAGCACGGCAGGCACGCTGAGCAGATGCACGCAGTTCTGGCTGGCGTTCAGGTAGGCCAGCACAAAGCCGGGCTGTTCGCCGGAGACGCACAGCAGCACAGTGAGCTGGTCGGTGGTCTTGGGCAGCTGGATGGGCACACCGCTCTCGCTGCGGGCAGCCTGCCGCAGCTGGGTGCGCAGCTGCTGACGGGACAGCAGCACCGTGCCGCCCACCAGCGGCACCAGCACCAGCAGCGAAGCAAACAGTGCTGCCCAAAAGGGCTTCCAACCTCCACTGCGCATGGGATACACCGCCTTTCCTTTGCATAAAGCTTTGGCCTGCAGGCAAGACTTTATGCAGAAAAGGAGGCGTTTGCAGATGAAGAACAAAAAAGAGACAGCACCGACCACAGAGAAAGAACGGGAGAACTTCTGGCTGGAGATCGGCCCCGCCAGCGCCTATTACGGCACAGATTCTTACGAGACCGCGAAAGAAAATGGCGATGCCAGCCCGGATGGCAAAGCCCGGGGGTTTGAAGGCGCAGAGCCGAAAGAAAAGTAAAATAAATTTATGGCAGCGCTATGATGAGGGAGGATAAAAGTAATACCAAAACAAAATTCATCTGTCGGCATAACAGATGAAAAAGCAGCGTATGATATACAAAATGTCTTGCGCACAAGGACAGAATATGGTATAGTCTTTCTATCGCGCACAACTGTGCGCCAGAAGAACTGAAAAAGACGTGCACGGCGGGGAAAGACCGTGCACTCTGGAGAAGCCCGCTTGTAAAGTGGGTGCCGAAGGTGTAAGGCCGCAGGGAAAGCGGCTGTATCTCTCAGGCAAAAGGACAGAGCCATCGTCTTTGCGCAATGGGGCGCAGCCGGGAATGCGGCGCACCCCGGCTGCGGAAAATGAGAGCGCTCCGAATTTTGCGGGCAGAGCCTTTGGTGGGTTCTGTCCGCTTTTGTTTTGTGTATAGGGGGAAAGAGAGAATGGTCGAGATGATCACGCAGGTGAACAATGCCATCAATGGCGTGGTGTGGGGGCCGTTTGGTCTGGCACTGCTGTTCTGCACCGGCTTCTGGATGAGCGCCCGCACGGGCTTTTTCCAGTTCCGCAAAATGGGCTACTGGCTCCGGCACACCATCGGCGCGATCTTCACCAACAAGGACATCACCGCGCACACCAGCAAGGAGGATATGGCCATCAGCCAGTTCCAGAGCATGTGCACGGCGCTGGCGGGCACCATCGGCACCGGCAACATCGTGGGTGTGGCAACGGCCATCGTTTCCGGTGGGCCGGGTGCCATCTTCTGGATGTGGGTCATGGCATTGCTTGGCATGATGACCAGCTTTTCGGAGAATGTGCTGGGCGTGTACTACCGCCGCAAAAACGAAAAAGGCGAGTGGTCGGGCGGTGCCATGTACTACCTCACCGATGGTCTTGGCGCAAAGAAGGGCTGCAAACAGCTGGGCAAGGTGCTGGCAGTGCTGTTTGCCTGTTTCTGCATTCTGGCTTCCTTCGGCATTGGCAACATGAGCCAGATCAATTCCATCGCGGGCAACATGAACGCTGCTTTTGGCGTACCGACCCTCGTCACCGGCCTGTGCCTGATGGTGGTCACGGCCCTTATCGTCATTGGCGGTTTGAAGCGCGTTGCCGCTGTTACCGAAAAGCTGGTGCCACTCATGGCCCTGTTCTACATTGCAGGCGCGCTCATCATCGTAGTGCTGCACGCGGGCAACGTCCCAGCGGCATTTGCGGCTATTTTCAAGGGTGCGTTCAACCTGAACGCGGCAGGCGGCGGTGCGCTGGGCTACGGCATCAGCCAGACCATCACCTGGGGCTTCAAGCGCGGTGCCTTCTCCAACGAAGCCGGTCTCGGCTCTGCCGTCATGGTCAACTCCGCTTCCAACGTCAAGGAGCCGGTGCATCAGGGCATGTGGGGCGTGTTTGAGGTGTTTGCCGATACCATCGTGGTCTGCACGCTCACTGCTCTGGTCATCCTGACCACCGGCGTGGTAGACCTGCAGAGCGGCGCTGTACTGGCCGGTGTGCAGGACAACGCATTGGTGGGTCAGGCCTTCACCGCCGCATTTGGCAGCTTTGGCCCCAAGTTCATTGCTGTTTCCATTCTGTTGTTTGCCTACTCCACTACGCTTGGCTGGAGCCACTACGGCACCAAGGCCGTGGAGTATCTCTTCGGCACCACCGGCAGCCGCATCTACAAGGTGGTCTTTGTATGCATGACCGTGGTGGGTGCCACCATGAAGCTGGGCCTTGCGTGGGATCTTTCCGACACTTTCAACGGTCTGATGATGATCCCGAACCTGATCGGCGTGCTGGTGCTGTCCGGCACTGTGGTGGACATCACCCGCAACTACTTCGACCGCCGGGTGAAGGGCAAGGACATCGAACCCATGTGGTCGGCTTTCCTGGAGTACCAGAAGCAGGAGGAGGCCGAAGCCGCCGCAGAGGAAGCGGAGCTGGAAAAGGCCGCAAACGAATAAAATACCCAAAAGCAAGGGCTGTCTGTGAATGAGGACAGCCCTTGCTTTTGTCTGCTGCCCTGCCTTATAATAAATTAAAAAACAGGGGAGGGAACACCCATGAGCGAATTTTCCCATCTGAAAAACAAACTCCTTGCCGAACAGGTGGAGGACGAAATTTACCACTATATTCTGGATACCCCGCTGGAACCGGGCACCAAGCTGCCCAATGAATTTGAACTGGGCGAAAAGTTCGGCGTGGGCCGCAGCACCGTGCGCGAAGCGGTGAAGCTGCTGTCCAGCAAGGGCATCGTGGAGGTGCGGCGCGGCTCCGGCACCTATGTGGTCACGACTGCCAAGGGCCTTTCGGACCCGCTGAACCTGCGCAGCGTGCAGGACAAGAACGCGCTGGCACTGGATCTTGTCAATGTGCGTCTGCTGCTGGAACCGGGCATGGCCGAGATGGCAGCGCTGAATGCTTCCGACGAGGACATCGAGCGCATCCAGCGCCTGTGCGACCGGGTGGAGAGCAAGATCCACAGCGGTGATCTGTACATTGAGGACGACATCGCATTCCATACCTGCATTGCCGAGAGCAGCAAGAACATGGTGGTGGAGCAGCTGATCCCCATTATTGATACGGCGGTCATGATGTTCGTGAATGTTACCCACAAAAAGCTGACGGAGGAGACCATCCTGACCCACCGCATGATCACCGAAGCCATTGCCCGGCATGACCCCATTGGTGCCCGGTCTGCCATGGTGATGCACCTGAACTTCAACCGCAACTGCATCCGAAAGCTTTACGACGGCGAATGGGAAACCTGATGCCGCCGCATTTTACGTCCCCGCACAGTGCAAGGTCTGTGCGGGGACTTTTTATGCCTGAAGTTGTCTGATGACTTTTTTAGACGAATGATACAGAAAAGTTGAAAAACTGGTTAGATTATATGATGTATCCAAGATTTCAGAGCAGTATGCACGAAAAACTGGGCTGGTTATTGTCATAAAGTGGGTTCTGACTGCGACAACTTGCAAACAAGGCGGGAGTCGATTAAAATGAATATGTAAGATGTCCGACAGTCAAAAGGACGATTTGCAAAGCAGGAAAAGAGCATTTTGGAGGTATGATCATGGAACTGCGTTCTCAGGCAGTGCGTAAACTGGCACCGGAAAACGATCCGCTGAAGATCGGCATGGGCTGGAAGGTGGACGACCTTGCAAAGCCCCAGATCATGGTGGAGAGCACCTTTGGCGACAGCCACCCCGGCAGCGCCCATCTGGATCAGTTCGTGAAGGAGGCTGTACAGGCAGTCAACACCCACGGCGGCAAGGCTGCACGCTATTTTGCAACCGATATGTGCGACGGCATCGCACAGGGCCACGACGGCATCAACTACTCGCTGCCCCACCGTGATGCCATCGTGAATCTGGTGGAAGCTCAGGCCAACGCAACCGTGTACGACGGCGGCGTATTCATCGCCAGCTGCGACAAGTCCATGCCGGCCATGCTGATGAGCATTGGCCGCCTGAAGGATATGAGCGCCATCGTGGTCACCGGCGGCGTGATGGAAGCCCACACCCTGCCCAAGAAGTACGTGGTCAACGACCCCGCCTGCGCCATCAACGACCTGCTGACGCTGGAACAGATCGGCAAGTTCGACGCATGGGAAAAGACCGGCGTGATCCCCAACGAGCAGCTGGACTACTACAAGCACAATGCCTGCCCCAGCTGCGGTGCCTGCTCCTTTATGGGCACCGCTTCTACCATGCAGATCATGGCCGAGGCTCTGGGCCTGATGCTGCCCGGCACCGCCCTGATGCCCGCCACCGCCCCGGAGCTGAAGCAGGCCGCCTACGATGCCGGCGTTCAGGTGATGAAGCTGGTGGCCGAGGGCATCAAGGCCAAGGACATCGTCACCATGAAGAGCTTCGAGAATGCCATCATGGTGCACGCCGCCATCTCCGGCTCCACCAATGCCACCATGCACCTGCCCGCCATCGCCCACGAGTTCGGCTTTGAGATCGATGCCGACACCTTTGACCGGATGCACCGCGGCGCACACTATCTGCTGAACATCCGTCCTTCCGGCGACTGGCCCGCACAGTACTTCTACTATGCAGGCGGCGTGCCCCGCGTGATGGAAGAGATCAAGTCCATGCTGCATCTGGACGTGATGACTGTCACCGGCAAGACGCTGGGCGAAAACCTGGAAGACCTGAAGAAGAACGGCTTCTACGAGCACTGCGACGAGATCCTGCAGGAAAAGACCAAGGGTCTGGGCATCAAAGTCACCCGCGAGGATATCATCCACAGCTTTGACAACGCCAAGGGCACCGACGGCAGCATCGCTATCCTGAAGGGCAATCTGGCCCCGGAGGGCAGTGTCATCAAGCACACCGCCTGCCCCAAGAACATGTTCCACGCCACCCTGCGTGCAAAGCCCTTTGACAGCGAGGAAGAGTGCATCAGCGCCGTTCTGAACAAGCAGGTCCAGCCCGGAGATGCTATCTTCATCCGTTACGAAGGCCCCCGCGGCAGCGGCATGCCCGAGATGTTCTACACCGGCGAGGCCATCTGCGCCGACCCGAAGCTGGCTTCCAGCGTGGCGCTCATCACCGACGGCCGCTTCTCCGGCGCAAGCCGCGGCCCGGTCATTGGCCATGTCAGCCCGGAGGCCGCTGTGGGCGGCCCCATCGCTCTGGTGGAAGAGGGCGATCTCATCCGCATCGATGTGCCGAACCGTCAGCTTGCCATCGTGGGCGTGAACGGTGAGGAAAAGACCCCCGAAGAGATGGAGGCTATCCTTGCCCAGCGCCGTGCCAACTGGAAGCCCAAGGCTCCCAAGTACACCAAGGGCCTGCTGAAGCTCTACTCTCAGCACGCTGTCAGCCCCATGAAGGGTGCATATATGGAGTAAAAACGCTTCGTTTGCGATAAAAACCAAAAACAAAAATCAACTGTTCAGCGTTTTTTTGCTGAACGGTCCGGATAAAGTTACGCCAAAAACAAAAAAGCGGATATTGCTTCACCTATAAAAACCATCGAAATCCGGTGTCCGTCTGCGGGGACGGCGCTGAAATAAGACCCAAAGCACACAAAACATCAAAAAATGGAGGAAACGTTTATGACAGCTGTTGCAACCCCGGACGCCGCGCGGCTCGTGTTCGCCGCGGTGGCGGGCCTGATCCTTTTGCTCATCCTTATCATCAAGTTCAAAGTCCACGCCATGATCTCCATCCTGATCGGTGCGGTGGGCATCGGCCTGATGGCCGGTATGCCCCTGTCTGACATCATCGGCTCGGTCAACGAAGGTATCGGCAACACCTTAAAGGGCATCGCTCTTCTGGTGGGCCTTGGCTCCATGTTCGGTGCCATTCTGGAAGAATCCGGCGGCGCACAGACGCTGGCCGTGACCATGGTGCGCAAGTTCGGCGACGAAAAAGCCGCATGGGCGCTGGGTATCACAGGTCTGGTGGTGGCCATGCCGGTGTTCTTTGATGCCGGTCTGATCATCCTGATCCCGCTGGCCTTCTCTCTGGCAAAGCGCACCAAGCGCTCGGTCCTGTACTATGTCATCCCCCTGCTGGCCGGTCTGGCGGTCGGCCACGCCTTCATCCCTCCCACGCCGGGCCCCGTTCTGGTGGCCAGCATGCTGGGCGTTGATCTGGGCTGGGTCATCCTCATCGGCATCTTCTGCGGTATCTTCGCCATGATCGCTGCCGGTCCCATCTGGGGCTCCATCTGCGGCAAAAAGTACATGGTTGAAGTCCCCGAGCACGTTGCACAGCAGGCAGACATTGACGAGAGCAAGCTGCCCAAGTTTGGCACCATCGTGGGCATCATCATGATCCCGCTGCTGCTCATCATCGCAAACTCCGTGGCAAAGGTAGTGCCCGCATTGGCAGGCATCCAGCCCGTTCTGGCCTTCCTCGGCGAGCCCTTCATGGCGCTGCTGCTGGCTACCATCGCTGCTATGTACCTGCTGGGCACCCGCCACGGCTACACTAACGCCCAGCTGGAAAAGATCATGACCAAGTCTCTGGAGCCCACCGGTATGATCCTGCTGGTCACTGCCTGCGGCGGCGTGCTGCGCTATATGCTGCAGAACTCCGGTCTGGGCGATGTCATCGGCAACGCCGTGGCAAACGCCAGCCTGCCGCTGGTGCTGGTTGCCTTCATCGTGGCTGCTCTGGTGCGTATCTCGGTGGGTTCCGCTACCGTGGCTATGACCATGGCAGCCGGCATCATCTCCGCCATGCCCGGCCTCAGCGAGCTGAGTCCGCTGTACCTGGCCTGTGTCACCGCTGCCATTGCAGGCGGCTCCACCGTCTGCTCTCACTTCAACGACTCCGGCTTCTGGCTGGTGAAGAGCCTTGTGGGCATGGACGAAAAGACCACCCTCAAGACCTGGACCATCATGGAAACTCTGGTTGGCGGTGTGGGCTTCCTGGTAGCACTCATCATCTCCTTCTTTGCCTGATCATCCTCCTCTGCGGGGCTGTGCCTGCACACAGTCTGCGCAATGCTTTGCAAATTCCTGAAATCTCCTCAGCACAGCAGACCCCCGGGCGGTGAACCGTCCGGGGGTCTGCTGCTTTCTGTATTATCTGTATTATAAAAGCGGAAGATCCGGCCCGGAGGCCAGCTGGATGAAGGCGTCCATTTCCCGGGTGCAGCATTTATCCTTGTGGTAGAACATTTGGCGGTACATGGTCAGCCGGAAGTCCGACACCTCCAGAATGCGCAGATCTCCTCTGGACGCAGGCTCGGCCACAGCGAAGCGCGGCAGCAGGGAAATGCCGGAGGAGCGCTCCAGCATCTTGATGATAAAGGAGGTATCGCTGATCTCAAGGCTGGGGGTCAGCTCGATCTGGCGGGAAGCCAGAAACCGGTCAAAGGTGCGGCGATAGTTGGCATTGCGTTCGGTGAGGAAAAAGGGCTTGTCCAGAAGCTCTGCCACCCGGTACGGGCCGGGGTGGCCGAGGTCGATGTCCGGGGAAGCCACGAACACCACCTCCTCCGGCACCTCATTGCACTTGTGCCAGCTGTTGGAGTAGCGCGGCTCGTCCAGAATGCAGATGAGGTCCACCTCGCCGCGCTCCATCTTTTCGATCAGCTCTTCCGGGGAGCCGGTAGTGACCCGAAGGCTGACTTTGGGGTGTTCCACCCGGAACTGATGCATCAGGCCGGGCAGACGGAAAAAGCAGAGAGATTCCAGCGTGCCGATGTGCAGGCAGCCCTCCAGTTCGGCATCCTCGCTCAGGGCGCGGCGGGCGTTGTGGATGGTATCCAGAATGCTGTTGGCGTATTCCAGAAAGCACTGACCCTGTGCGGTCAGGATCACCCGCTTGCCCATGCGGTCGAACAGGCGCACACCCAGCTCTTCTTCCAGCGCTTTGATCTGCACGGTAACGGCAGACTGGGAATAGCCCAGACTTTCCGCTGCCTTGGAAAAGCTCTGGAACTGGGCGGCACGGATCAGGGTGTTCAGCTGGCGCACTTCCATGGCAAAACTCCTCTGCTATTAAGATTTTTAAACCATAACTTTAGTTTTATGAATTTGAATCATGCATATGTCTATGTTAAACTAAATGTATCAACACGTCAAGTGAAAATTTGACGTTTCGTGAAAGGCTGGCCGTGCGGGCTGCGGCGGAGAGAGCGCTGTCAGGTGCCGCACAAAGGTCAGGATAGGAAAAGGAGGATTTTATTCTTATGGAAAAGAAAAAATTCAAGCTCGGACTGCTGCCGAAGCTGCTCATCGCCATCGTGCTGGGCATCATCATCGGCCAGTTCTTCCCGGTGTGGTTCTGCCGGGTCGTCGTCACGGCATCCAGCATCTTCAGCTCGTTCCTGAAGTTCATCATCCCGCTGATGATCGTGGCCTACGTCACCATGGGCATTGCCGACCTGAAGAGCGGCGCAGGCAAGCTGCTGCTCATCACGGTGGCTCTGGCCTACGGCTCCACCCTGATCGCAGGCTCGGCATCCTATCTGGTGTCTGCAAGCCTGTTCCCCAGCTTCATGAGCGAAGGCGCTCTGGAACAGATCGCCGCCACGGCTGACAACTCTCTGGTCAGCTACATTTCCATCTCCATCCCTCCGCTGCTGGACACCCTGTCTGCCGTGGTGCTGGCCTTCGTGCTGGGCCTGTGCATGTCTACCTTGCGCGGCAAGACCATCGGTGATACACTTTATAATGGCATGAAGGACTTCTCCGGCATCATCGATCAGGTGCTGCACAGCGTCATCATCCCGCTGCTGCCCCTGTACGTCTGCGGTACCTTCATCGACATGACCAAGTCCGGCAAGACCTACGCCATTCTGGGCATCCTGTGGAAGGTGTTCCTGGTGGTCATCATCATGCATCTGGTCTGCATCTTCCTGCAGTTCTGCGTTGCAGGCGCTGTGAGCCACAAGAGCCCCTTCAAGATGATCCGCAACCAGATCCCCGGCTACACCACCGCTCTGGGCACTCAGTCCTCTGCAGCCACCATCCCGGTCAACCTGCAGTGCGCTGCGGCTGACGGCGTGAGCGAGCAGATCCGCAACTTCGTGGTGCCTCTGTGCGCCAACATCCACATGGCAGGCTCCATGATCACCATTACCGCCTGCGCAACTGCCGTCTGCCTGATGAACCAGCTGCCCATCAGCCTTGCTACCGTGGTGCCCTTCATCATGACGCTGGGCGTTGCCATGGTGGCTTCTCCCGGTGCTCCCGGCGGCTCCATCATGACCGCTCTGCCCTTCCTGTACATGATCTTTGGCGCTGAGGCCGGTGACCCCAATGGCCCCATCTGCGCCATCATGGTGGCTCTGTACATCACTCAGGATTCCTTCGGCACTGCCTGCAACGTCTCCGGCGACAACGCCATCGGCGTGATCGTGGAGACCATCTACCAGAAGTTCATCAACAAGAGCAGCGCAAGCGTCTGATGCGCGGCGCGGTTTTTGACCTGACAGGAGTGACACCCCATGGCATTTATCAGTGTTTTTGATGTTCTGGGCCCGAACATGATCGGCCCCTCCAGCTCCCACACCGCAGGCGCGGAGATCATCGCCTTTCTGGCACAGAAGATGATCGCCCCGCCGCTGAAGCGGGCGGACTTTACCCTCTACGGTTCCTTTGCCAAGACCTACCACGGCCACGGTACCGACCGCGCCCTGCTGGGCGGCATCATGGGCTTTTCGGCCGATGATACCCGCATCCGGGATTCCTTTGCCATTGCCACCGACCGCGGCCTTGGCTACAGCTTCACCCCCAATGAGGTGGAGACCGACATCCACCCCAACACGGTGGATATCCGCATGGAGAATGCGTCCGGTCAGGTGATGACCGTGCGCGGTGAATCGCTTGGCGGCGGCAAGGTGCGCATCGTGCGGATCAACGGCGTGGAGGTGGACTTTACCGGCGAGTACAATGCCCTCATCGTGGTGCAGAAGGACAAGCCCGGCGTGGTGGCCCACATCACCAAGATCCTCAGTGACCGCAGCGTGAACATCGCGTTCATGCGTCTGTTCCGCGAGGAAAAGGGGCACACGGCTTACACCATCGTGGAGTCGGATGAGCGCCTGCCCGAGGGTGTGGATCAGCTGCTGCTGGCAAACCCGAACATCAACGATGTAATGGTCGTGCAGCCGTAAGGAGGGACAAGCGATGAACATGGATTTCAAGTCCGCCAAGGAGCTGCTGGACCTGTGCGAGGAAAACCAACTGCCCATTTCGGAAGTGATGCGCCAGCGGGAATGCCTGCTGGGCGAAATGCCCCGGGATGCTGTGGACCACCGCATGGCAAAGGCATGGGAGATCATGCGTGCTTCTGCCACCCAGCCGCTGAAAAAGCCCATCAAATCCATGGGCGGCCTGATCGGCGGCGAGGCCAAAAAGCTGGAAACACATTATAATAAGAAGAAAAACATCTGCGGCGACGTGCTGCAGAAGGCCATGACCTACGCCATGGCCGTGCTGGAAGTGAACGCTTCCATGGGCCTGATCGTGGCTGCACCCACCGCAGGCTCTGCAGGCGTGGTGCCGGGCATGATGCTGGCTCTGCAGGAGTGCTACCGCATCTCCGACCAGCGCATCGTGGATGCCCTGTTCAACGCCGGTGCCGTGGGCTATCTTGCCATGCGCAACGCCACCGTGGCCGGTGCCGTGGGCGGCTGTCAGGCCGAGGTGGGCATTGCGTCTGCCATGGCTGCTTCTGCCGCCGTGGAGCTGATGGGCGGCAACCCGCAGCAGTGTCTGGATGCAGCTTCCACCGTGCTGATGAACATGCTGGGCCTTGTGTGCGACCCCGTAGGCGGGCTGGTGGAGTACCCCTGCCAGAACCGCAACGCCGCCGGTGTGGCCAACGCCCTCATTGCAGCAGAACTGTCCCTGAGCGGCATCCGCCAGCTGATCCCCTTCGACCAGATGCTGGAGGCCATGTACGCTGTGGGCAAGCGCCTGCCCGCCGAGCTGCGCGAGACCGCCCTTGGCGGCTGTGCCGCCACCCCCGCCGCCTGTGCCGCCTGCGGCCTGTGCAGCGGGAACTGATCTTTCAACATGCAGCGCCGCCGGTGTGGAAACGCCCGGCGGCGTTTTTGCGCGTTCGTGACCGGAAATGCCGGCCCAAACGGCGGGGCTTTGCATCTTTTTGTGCAAACACACCGAAAAGATGGCCGGGATGACTGGCGCTTGTCTGCGAAATGTGATAAACTAAACGCAGAAGTGCTCTGCGCAGCCCGTGCAGAGCGGAAAAAAAGATGATAAGTGAGGTCGTTTGTAATGAAGATCATTCGTGCAAAAGATTATGCGGATATGTCCCGCAAGGCAGCCAATATCATTTCGGCACAGGTCATTATGAAGCCCAACTGCGTGCTGGGTCTGGCGACCGGCGGCACCCCCGTGGGCGCGTATGCACAGCTGGTGGACTGGTACAACAAGGGCGACATCGATTTTTCTGAGGTGACCACCGTCAATCTGGACGAGTACCGCGGCCTGCCCAAGGAGCACCCGGAAAGCTACTGGAGCTTCATGCACCGCAACCTGTTCGATCTGGTCAACATCCGCCCTGAAGCCATTAACCTGCCCGACGGCACCAACATGGATGCCGAGGGCGAGTGCGCCCGCTATGACGCTGTCATCAAGAGCGTCGGCGGCGTCGACCTGCAGCTGCTGGGCATCGGCCACGACGGCCACATCGGCTTCAATGAGCCGGGCGAAGCCTTTGAGCTGGAGACCCACTGCGTGGATCTGACCCCCGAGACCATTGAGGCAAACAAGCGCTTCTTTGACGGCAATGTGGATCTGGTGCCCAAGCAGGCTTATACCATGGGCATCAAGACCATCATGCAGGCACGCAAGGTGCTCATGGTGGCAAACGGCAAGGGCAAGGCCGAGATCGTCAAGAAGGCATTCTTCGGCCCCGTCACTCCGGAGGTGCCCGCAAGCATCCTGCAGATGCATCCGGACTTCACGCTGGTGGGCGACGAGGAAGCTCTGAGCCTGATCTGATCGTTCCGCGCTCTAACTGCCGCACGGTGCAATGCCGTGCGGCAGTTTTTTGCTGCCAACGGCTTTACAATCGCGTAAAAAGGCGGTATTCTTTATACGATATTTTTCTCAGGGAGGAAACCATGGATATCCGCCAGCTGCACTACTTTCTGGTATTGTGCGATGAAATGAATTACAGCCGCGCGGCACAGCGGCTGTTTTTGTCACGGCAGGCACTGCGGCAGAGCATCTCTGCGCTGGAAGCCGAGCTGTGCGGGCCGCTGTTCCTCAGCGCCCACCACAAGCTCACCCTTACCGACCGCGGCATGAGCCTGCAGCGCCATGCCGCGCCGGTAGTGGAGCAGTTCCAGCAGATGCAGGC
>OLRJ01000864.1_pt1 | contig 28275 bp, 31 predicted proteins | sample 1672741 | NCBI WGS metagenome assembly OLRJ01 (sample SAMEA3136719, study PRJEB25190) | human gut metagenome | biome: human gut; feature: human-associated habitat; material: faeces | place: Austria | collected 2013
CTTATTTTATTATGGGACGAAGCGAAAACAGCAGAAACCGTGTATTTGTCACAGAAGGAGAGGGTATCCGTACACAGGCATTTGATCCTTCTAAGCTGACAGATCCGAGCCTGATCATTTATGCACCGGTGCGTGTCCTTGGAAACAAAACCATCGTGACAAATGGTGATCAGACCGATACAATTTATGAAGGGCTGGACAAACAGCTTACTTTTGAGCAGTCCTTAAGATCTCGTGAATTTGAACCGGATGGACCGAATTATACACCTCGAATTTCCGGTGTGATGCACATTGAGAATGGAAATTACAGCTATGCGATGTCCATTCTGAAAAGTGATAATGGAAATCCGGATTCCTGTCTCCGTTATACATACGCTTATGAAAAAGCAGTTGCCGGCGAAGGTCGTTTCATTCATACATACAAATGTGACGGAAATCCGCTTCCGAGCTTTGAAGGAGAACCGAAACTGGTTGATATTCCAGATGATATAGAGGCATTTACAGAACTGCTCTGGAACAGCCTGAATGAAGATAACAAAGTTTCTCTGTTTGTACGTTATATTGATATTGCAACAGGTACTTATACAACAAAGATCGTAAACAAAAACCACTAAGGAGGAACAGACGAAGATGAATGAATTACAGTTAAAATACGGATGCAACCCGAATCAGAAACCTTCCAGAATCTACATGGAAGAGGGAAAAGATCTTCCGATCAAAGTTTTGTCCGGAAAACCGGGATATATTAATTTTCTTGATGCATTTAACGGCTGGCAGCTTGTACGTGATCTTAAAAAAGCCACAGGACTTCCGGCGGCTACTTCTTTCAAACATGTTTCTCCGGCTGGTGCTTCTGTAGGACTTCCGCTTACAGAGACACTTGCAAAGATCTACTGGGTAGATGATATGAACTGGAAAGAGTTTTCTCCGCTTGCATGTGCATATGCAAGAGCAAGAGGTGCGGACAGAATGTCCTCTTTCGGTGATTTTATTTCGCTTTCGGATGTCTGTGATAAGGATACAGCAATGCTGATCAAGAGAGAAGTTTCTGATGGTGTAATCGCACCGGGATATACAGAAGAAGCACTGGAAATTCTGAAACAGAAGAAAAAAGGAAATTACAATGTGATCGAGATCAACCCTGACTATGTACCGGCGCCGCTGGAACACAAACAGGTATTTGGTGTGACTTTTGAGCAGGGACGTCAGGAACTTGCAATCGATGATGAACTGATCTCAAACATCGTAACCGAAAACAAAACTCTTACAGAAGAGGCAAAACGTGATCTTAAAATTTCTCTGATCATTCTGAAATATACACAGTCCAACTCCGTATGCTTTGTAAAAGACGGCCAGGCAATCGGCGTCGGAGCCGGCCAGCAGTCACGTGTACATTGTACCAGACTTGCGGGACAGAAAGCTGATAACTGGTTCCTCCGTCAGAGTCCGAAGGTGTTGAACCTTCCATTTAAGGATGGCATCAGCAGAGCAGAAAGAGACAATGCGATTGATGTTTACATCGGCGAGGAATACATGGATGTGCTTGCTGACGGAGAATGGGAGAGAAGATTTACTGAAAAACCGGAAGTATTTACAAGAGAAGAAAAACGTGCATGGCTGGATCAGTTAAAAGGTGTAACACTTGGTTCTGATGCGTTCTTCCCATTCAGTGATAATATCGAAAGAGCACATAAGAGTGGTGTGGAATTTATTGCACAGCCGGGTGGATCCGTGAGAGATGACGATGTAATCGCGACCTGTAATAAATATGGAATGGCGATGGCGTTTACGGGAATCCGACTGTTCCATCATTAAAGAAAAGAGTATATATTTATATTACGACCACCCGGTCATTTATGTATCTGTATGAAAACGGCTTCGAAAGTGCAGATTTCTAAGATGTATCAATCCTGTTAAGGGCATTCCCCCAACAATACAAACTCACAGGTTCGGACAGTGTATTGTTGGGGGAATAACACAGGCTGGATACAACTAAGAAATCTGGAACTTTCTGCAGAGGTTTTCAACGAGATACATAAATGACCGGGTGGTCTGTATATAGGGGACGGGAGCAAAGCGAAGCAGTGGGAGGTATTGGTGAAGGAAATATAAGGTTAAATATATAGAAGGTTGCTGATAATATAAGAAATAGGATTAACAGGGCATTGCGTAATAAAAGGTGCATTATTAGAAATAAAAAAGAATCAGGAAATTATCCTGACTCTTAAATAAAAAGAGCGATAGACGGGGCTCGAACCCGCGGTCTCGACCTTGGCAAGGTCGCGCGTTACCAACTACGCCACTATCGCATGTGTCTTGCTGAGGCATGCCCCTCATCAACAAGACATATAATACCAGATATAATTGTACTTGTCAAATGTTTTTTTGAAAAAATTTGAAAAATTTATAAAAATATAATTCTGGCATGAAAAAGGGACTAAATATGATAATAGCGTAATACGTGTTCGGGATAATGTTGGTCTCCGTAGTCCCACGGTCCGGCGGTGGTATACAGTGGATTTTCTTCGGAACGTGCAGTCTCGCCGCTGGCGATTTTGGCGAAAGCTTCGGAACTTTCGACAGACCAGGAGGTGATTCCGTTTTTTTCGAGATAATTGAAGTATACATCTGCACCGAAATTGTACCCCTGAAGTGCAAGTCGGATATGATCCAGATCATCAGGACCTGTGACCCCGGCTTTATTAAGGGCATATTTCAGCTCCTGAATGCCGCAGGAAATGGAGTAGTCTATATCGGTGATTCCATTAGGCGACTGTGGGTATTTGGTGTTGTAGGCACCTTCCGAAGACTGCATAACATCTGTACCCTGTCCGGAACTTTCCTGCATCATGAGTGCAAGAATCAGATCAACATAATCTGACATATCATAATTCGCAGCTTCGGTTTCAACTTTGCTGCGGTAGCCCTCACAGGTGGAGTTGATCGTATAGTTTTTTTGTTTATGGTTATAAACAGGACGGAGAACTGCAATGCCAAGAAGAAGGATACATACAGATGCCAGAATCAGTTTCTGGATCCGTACCTGTTTTTTTCGGTTTTTAAGCCGTTGTTTTTTCGTAAGGTTTGTGTTTTGCTTTTGTGTTTTCATATCTCTATTGTAGCTTACTGTTGGTCATTTGAAAAGAAAAGAATTCTAAGGATTTTCTTAAAATTTCGTGAAAAAACGGTGTAAATTTGAAATGACGGATTTCTTGTGCTAAAATAAGCCCGAGTATAAGAGGCAGGGAAAGCAAGTCTATGGAAACGAGGTGAAGCATGTGAAGAAAAAAGCATGTGCGATTTTAGTTGGGACTGTCCTGATCTGTCAGACAGCATCAGTTTATGGTGCGGTACAGGATTATCAGGCAGTGACGAAAGCAGATAAAGAAGATAACAAAACAATACAGACATTTCAGACAGAAGATGGCGACGGCAATGCGGTGACGGTTGCTGCCGTTCAGGATACTTTATATGTGACAGCAAAGGATGCCGGGATTTATTCAAAACCGGGTGAAGATACAGAGAAACTTGCTGATGTCTCACTGGGAGACGAACTCAGCCGCAGTGCGGTCTGCGACAATGGATGGAGTAAAGTTTCCTGTGAGGTGGACGGAAATCAGATAATTGGCTACATTCAGAATCAGATGTTGAGCGATACCGACCAGATTGAACCGGCAAATGAAGAAGTGGAGGTCAAGAGTGATGCCACAGTGCTGGACTATCCCGGAAGGAAAGATGGAGAGGAAATCGGAGAAGTTCTTGAACTTGATCAGGTAAAACAGACGGGAACGGTAAATAAGGTCTGGAGCAGGATTGAATATCAGAATGCAGACGGGACAGATGCGGTGGGATATATTCCTACAAGCTGTCTGAATCTTCCGGAGACCGCTGAGATAGAAGAAGATACGATTGATAAGGATAAAGATGCAGGAACACTTCATGAAAGTACGGGCAAGGGCGTATTTGCCGATGCACTGGAAGAAGATGAGCAGAAAGTCACAGAAGAGAATGGAGTGCAGGTTGGCACGCCGATAGCAGCGTCTTCTGATGCAAATCTTGTGGATCTGGGGGTTTTTAAAATCACACATTATTGCCCATGCAGCATCTGCTGTGGACCGTATGCAAACGGTATTACATCAACCGGTGTGACAGCAACGACGAACCATACGATTGCAGTGGATCCCTCTGTTATTCCTTACGGAAGTAAAGTTGTGATCAACGGGCAGGTATATGTGGCAGAAGACTGTGGTGGCGCAATTAAGAACAAACGCATTGATATTTATGTTGCTACTCACGCAGAAGGAGAAGCAAAAGGTACTTATGATACGGAAGTTTATCTTTTGAAATAAGGAGAAACATTTTACAGAAAAGTGTTTATAACAGAGAAAGGCAGGAACTCGAAGATGAGCTCCTGCCTTAAAATTTGTTTCCTGAAATGTTCTTTTATCGTGCCATCATATAGATTTTTTCCATATCTTTCATGTTGAGCTGTTTGAATACACCGATTGTACGGGTATCTTCGAAGCTGCATTTGAAAGCCAGCTCATGAATCTGCTCATCTGTGAGATCCAGACCAAGTTCACGAAGATTTGTCGGCATGTGAATGGAACGGAAGAAATCTTCCATGGCTTCAATTCCGGCAAGTGCGGTGCTTTCGTAATCTGCAAAGCAGGGAATATCAAAAATGTTGGTTGCAAACTGTGCAAAACGTTCCGGGTTGGCATCATATACATAACGTGCCCAGCTTCCCCAGATTGCGGAAAGTCCGGCACCGTGTGTTACATCAAACATACCGCCGAGTTCGTGTTCCAGCTGATGACAGGCCCAGTCACCGCCGCCGGTACCACATCCGGTCAGTCCATTGTGAGAAAGACTTCCTGCCCACATGATTTCGGCTCTTGCATTATAGTTACCAGGCTCATTTAGCAGGATACGTGCATTATAGATGACAGTCTGCATCAGAGATTCGCTGATGCTGTCAGTGATCTCCATGGTTTCGATGTTGACAAAATAGCGTTCCATTGTATGCATGAGAATGTCCACACAGCCGCTTTCTGTCTGATATTCCGGTAATGTATAAGTAAGACGTGGGTTCATCAGTGTAAATTTCGGACGACAGAGGTCGCTGCGGGTGCTTCCGCGTTTTAGCCATCCGTCTTCATTTGTGATGACACAGGAACCGCTCATTTCACTTCCGGAGGCAGCAATTGTAGGAATCGCACCGATTGGAATGCAGGCAGTCGGAACTTCGGTCTTTAAGAAAAAGTTCCAGACATCTGTCCATGGGTTTGCGACACCATAGCCGATTGCTTTTGCGGAGTCAATAACACTTCCGCCACCGACAGCGAGGATAAAATCTATGTTTTCCTTCCGGCAAAGCGAAATACCTTCCCGTACTTTGGAAAGACGTGGATTTGGAACAACTCCGCCCAGAGTAACAAAATCAAATCCGGCATCTGTGAGACATTTTTTGATATCATCGATCAGACCGGATTTTACAGCACTTTTGCCACCGTAATGGATCAGTATTTTGTGACAGTTATAATCTTTCAGGATTTCTCCTATTTTTAAATGTGTATCTTTTCCAAAAATCACCTTAGTCGGTGTGTAATATTCAAAACTTCTCATAATGTAGTAATACTCCTTATTCAGAATCAGGCATAATACAATAAAAATATATCACAAATGTAACAGAAATTACAGAAAAAACAGTGAAAAAATTAAGAAAAATGAAAAAAACATGTCTTTAAAAAGTTAAATAAGACAAATTCTATTGAGATAATCAGAAATCTCTCGTATAATAAAAGAGCAGAAACAGGAATAAATGCTGAAATTTTTTACAAAATAGTGTATATTATAAAGCAATGAAATATAAATCAGAAACGCAGGTGATAAGATGGAAGATGTAATCATCATCGGTGCGGGCCCGGCGGGGATTTCCGCAGCGTTATATACTGCCAGAAGTAATCTGAATCCAATAGTGATCAACAATGGAATCGGAGCACTGGCAAAAGCAGAAAAAATCGAAAACTATTATGGACTGGAAGAACCGATATCCGGTGAAGAGCTTTATGAGCGTGGACTTGTACAGGCAAAGGCTTTGGGCGTGCGGATCATTGAAGCACAGGTGCTTGGAATCAAAGGTTTTGACACATTTACAGTACAGACAACGGCAGGAGATTTTGATACAGTCAGTGTGATCCTTGCAACAGGAAGCAGACGGGCTGCACCATCGATTCCCGGAATACGTGAGTTTGAGGGAAAAGGTGTCAGCTATTGCGCAGTCTGTGATGCGTTCTTTTACAGAAACCGTGAAGTGGCAGTTCTCGGAAACAGTGATTTTGCCCTTCATGAAGCAGAAGAACTTCGAAATGTGACCCCTTCTGTAACCATTTATACAGATGGAAAGGAACCGGAGTTTTCCAGAGAACATCCGATTGCAGTCAATACTATGAAGATTCAGGCAATCGAGGGGGATGATCTTGTTTCAGGTCTTCGAATGGAAAATGATATCCATGCACAGGAAGACGGAGCAGCAGAAGCGTCCTTTTATCCGGCGGACGGTATTTTTGTAGCGCTCGGAACAGCCGGCAGTGCGGAAATCGCACGTCAGATGGGTGCTGAGCTGACCGATAAAGGAAATATTAAAGTCAATTCAGAGATGGAGACAACGATTCCGGGACTTTTTGCGGCCGGAGACTGTACCGGAGGATTGCTTCAGGTATCGAAAGCGGTTTATGAAGGCAGCATGGCAGGGATCAGTGCCGGTAAATATGTCCGGCATAAAAAATAATCTACAGAATCGATAATATTACTGAAAACGCAGATACTAAATCACAGTATATAGAAAGGGAGAACAATTATGGCAAAAACAATTACTTCACAGAATTTTGAAGAAGAAGTTTTAAAATCAGAAAAACCAATTTTGATTGATTTCTGGGCAACATGGTGCGGACCATGTATGCGTCAGGGTCCAATCGTAGAAGAACTTGCAGAGGAAGGTTATAACGTCGGTAAAATCGATGTAGATCAGGAAATGGGACTTGCGCAGCAGTTCAGGGTTGTCAGTATTCCGACACTTCTGATTTTTAAAGACGGCAAAGAAGCACATCGTCTGGTAGGTCTGACTGCAAAAGAAGATATCAAAAAACTTCTGGATGAATAATAGCGGGAAGGATTTGGGACATTCATGAAAATCTTACTTGCAGCATGCAATGCAAAATATATTCATTCAAATCTGGCTGTTTATGATCTGAAAGCATATTCCTCGGATTATGATAAGGAAGTACTTCTTCGGGAATACACGATCAATCAGCCAAAGGATGAGATACTTAAAGATATTTATGGCAGTGGAGCAGACGTTGTCTGCTTCTCCTGTTATATCTGGAATATTTCGTTTGTACGGGAACTGATTCGTGATCTGGCCAAAATTCTTCCGGAAACCGCTTTCTGGGCCGGTGGACCGGAGGTTTCTTATGATGCGGAAAAATTTCTGACAGAAATGCCGGAAATGACAGGAGTATTGGTGGGCGAAGGAGAAAAGACATTCCACGATCTTCTCGAATATTACATAGACGGGAAGGGAAGTCTTGGAGAAATCAGAGGAATTGCCTATCGTGATGGTGAAGAAATACGGCATAATGGATGGCGGGAGCTGATGAATTTAAGTGAGATTCCATTTGTTTACCAGCATCTTGAGGAGTTTGAGAATCGTATCATTTATTATGAGAGCAGCAGAGGCTGCCCGTTTTCTTGTAGTTACTGCCTGTCTTCTATAGATAAAAAACTCAGATTCCGTGATCTGGAACTGGTAAAAAAAGAACTGCAGTTTTTTCTGGATCACAAAGTTCCACAGGTGAAATTTGTAGACCGTACATTTAACTGCAAACACGAACATGCCATGGCTATCTGGAAATATATTCTGGAACATGACAATGGTGTGACGAATTTTCACTTTGAAGTTTCGGCCGATCTTCTTCGTGATGAGGAAATGGATCTGATGGCAAAAATGCGCCCGGGCCTGATCCAGCTTGAAATTGGTGTGCAGTCAACAAATCCGGAGACGATTCGTGCGATTCATCGTCATATGGACCTTGACAAGCTGAAAAGATGTGTTGACCGTGTGCACAGCTTTCGAAATATTCATCAGCATCTTGACCTGATCGCGGGTCTTCCGTACGAGGATTATGATACGTTTCACCGCTCTTTCAATGACGTGTACCAGATGAAACCGGATCAGCTGCAGCTGGGCTTCCTGAAAGTTCTGAAAGGTTCCCTGATGCAAGGAGAAGCGGAAAAATATGGAATCGTTCACAAAGAAAAAGAACCATATGAAGTGCTGTCTACAAATTGGCTGCCGTACGGAGATGTATTGAAATTAAAAGCAGTGGAAAGTATGGTGGAAGTGTATTATAATAGTGGTCAGTTTCAGCATACACTGGAATATCTGGTTCCGTTGGCAAAAGATGCATTTACTTTTTATGAGAGTCTGGGTGCTTTTTATGAAAAGAAAGGTTACAGTGAAATTTCTCACTCCAGAATGAGACGTTATGAGATTTTGCTCGAGTATTTGCAGGAAGAAACAGATGTTTCAGTTGAGAAAGCGTCACAGAAGATGCTGTACGATCTGTATCTTAGAGAGAAACTGAAAAAACGTCCGTCGTTTGCACCGGATCAGAAAGTATATGAGACAGCTATATGGGATTACAGAAAAGCAAATAATATCCCCAAAACGGCGCATATAGAAGTATTTGAGGACGGCAGAGCAGTTCTGTTTGATTATGAAAGACGCGATCCGCTGTCCAATAATGCGTACACAGAAACGATTCAATTAACAGCGTAGTTATCAAGGCAAAATTATTTAATAATGTGATAAATGACACGAGGTGACAGATAAAATGGGAATATTTGATCCAAAAAAAAGAAAAATCATCACAGCAGTGATCGCAGTGATCCTTGTCCTTGCAATGGTAGTTCCGAGTATTCTTTCTATTCTGCTGTGATCACAGAGTAGAATGACGAAATAAGAAATACCGGAGGAAGATTATGAAATTAGGACAGCAGGCACTGGAGGCACTGCAGGCAGAAATCACGGGGAGACTGAACCCGGGAGAAGATCTGGTAGTAGCGGGAGAAATCGGAATATCCGGTACTCTGGTACTGATCAGCCGGGAAAAAGAAAAATTGCGTAAATATTTTTCGGAGAGTTTTCTTTATATGAGCGAAGATACTTTGCAGAAATGTAAAGTTTCCAGAGAAGATGACTTCTGGATGGACAAGAGGATTTCTGCATTGTATTTTACAGAAGAAGGCGGAATCTTAAGCGGTCTCTGGAAGATGGCAGAGGCATCGGGAGTCGGTCTGGATGTAGATCTTCGGAGAATTCCGATACGTCAGGAGACGATTGAAGTCTGCGAACGACTGGATGTGGATCCGTATAAACTGGAGTCAGAAGGAACGGTACTTTTAGGCACCGGACAGGGGGATGCCCTGGTGCGTGAGCTTGAAGCACGGGGAATCCATGCGGCAGTGATTGGCCATACAGATAAAGGAAATGACCGGCTGCTTCACAGTGGAGAAATCACCAGATATCTGGAACGTCCGCGTTTTCATCACTCAGGAAAGGAAAAGAAACATGGCAAAGCTTAATATTGTATTGCTGGAACCGGAAATTCCGGCAAATACAGGAAATATCGGAAGAACCTGTGTGGCAACCGGCACAAAACTGCATCTGATCGAGCCGCTGGGATTCAGCCTCAGTGAAAAAGCACTCAAAAGAGCCGGAATGGATTACTGGAAAGATCTGGATGTGACAACTTATCTGGATTATGAAGATTTTGTAGAAAAAAATCCCAATGCAAAGATTTATTATGCAACGACAAAAGCATTAAAAACTTATACAGATGTACAGTATGAAGATGACTGCTATATCATGTTCGGAAAAGAAAGTGCGGGAATCCCGGAAGAAATTCTGATGGAACATAAAGAAAACTGCATTCGGATTCCGATGATCAATGACATTCGTTCACTGAATCTCAGTAATTCTGTGGCAATTGTGTTATATGAGGCACTGAGACAGCATCAGTTTGACCACATGCAACTTAAGGGACAGCTTCACCACCACACATGGGAATAAAAGCATACATAAGAAAAAAGAAGGCAAAGCGGAGAAAAATCTCTACTTTGCCTTTTCTAATGTAAAAATAAATTCGGTGCCGATACCTTCAGTACTGATAACATTGATATGCTGACCATGTGCGTTGATGATTTCTTTGACAATTGCCAGACCGAGACCGGTGCCTTTTTGGTCTTTGCCACGGGATCGGTCGATTTTGTAAAAACGTTCCCATATTTTATGAATGCTTGCTTTCGGGATTCCGATTCCGTGATCTTTGACAGAAACGAAAATTTTTCCGTTTTTTTCGGTGGTTTCAATCGTAATCGTCGAGTTATCCGGACTGAATTTGATTGCATTACTGAGAAGATTATACAAAACCTGCTGGATCTGTTCCATGTCGGCCTGTGCCAGCAGTTCCTTGCCGGACAGAATCAGCTCCAGAAGAATATTACGGCTGGTGCAGGAACCCTCAAAGGAAGCTGCGGTTGCTTTGATTACACCGTTGATATCAAAAGGCTGAATGTTCAGCATACGTTTTTGAATATCGAGTTCGTTGAGCGTCAGAAGCCCGCGGGTAAGCTTTTCCAGACGCTCTGTTTCGTAGGAGATGATCTTTAAGTACTTTTCCTGCATTTCCACAGGAATCGTACCGTCGATCATTGCCTCTATATATCCTTTGATAGAGGTAAGCGGAGAACGGAAATCGTGTGAAATATTGGAAATAAACTGTCTCTGGTATTCTCCGCTGCGATTCAGTTTATCAGCCATGTAGTTTAGGTTTTTTGCCAGATAGCCCATTTCATTTTCGGAATCAAGGGGGATCTGATAAGAAAGATGTCCGTTTGCAAATTCTGAAGCACCTTTTGTGATTTCCCTCAGTGGACGGCGGATATATCGGCTGTACCACAGAAAGAGCGCTGCTGCAACCAGATAAGTGATGATATACAGAAGCTGGATGATCCACAAAAGATTGCTGCGGCTCTGGTAGAGGTCACTCATCAGATAATGAACAGCAACATACCCTTTGATATTCATATCTTTAGTGATCGGAGCAATCGTGCTTAAACGAGCTTCCGGGAAATAACCATAGAAGTTCCCAATCTGGTAATAGTTGCTTCCCCAGGAAGCAGGATTAAAACCATCCAGATCAATCGGATGATCAGGAGAAATATCCTTGCGTGTACTCAGGATGAGCTGACCGTTGCTGTTAATGATCCAGATGATCGTATCATTACCTGTGGCAAGAGACAGATTGTTCTGGATTTCTTCCATATCAGAAGAGGTAATGCTGTGGCTGACCAGATCACTTTCGGCGATCCGATGCGCAGTCTGATACATATCGGAACTGATGGATTTTTCCAGCTGGTTTTCCAGAAGATGGGAGCCCACGTATGTTACCACAAAAAATCCGAGTACACCAAGCAGGATATATATGCCAAAAAACACCGATATCAGTTTCTTTTTCATTTGTTTTTGACCTCGAATTTATAACCGATGCCCCAGACGGTGGAAAGGCTCCACTGCGGATGATCTTTGATTTTTTCACGCAGACGTTTGATATGTACATCTACGGTTCGGGTATCGCCAATATATTCATATCCCCAGATATGGTCAAGAAGCTGCTCTCTGGTAAATACCTGATTTGGAGAGGCTGCCAGAAAATAGAGCAGTTCCAGTTCTTTTGGCGGCATATCCACCTGTCTGCCCATATAGGTGACAGAATAGTTGGTAAGATTGATCGTCAGATCCGGGAAACTTACACATTTTTCATCAGGGTTACCGGCTGGCTGACGAACCTTGAAACGGCGGAGAACGGCGCGTACACGGGCAACCAGTTCCTTTGTGTCAAAAGGCTTGATGATATAGTCGTCGGCACCAAGTTCCAGACCGAGAACTTTGTCAAAAGTTTCTCCTTTGGCAGAAAGCATAATGATCGGAACGTCGGAATTGTGACGGATTTCGCGACAGACCTGATAACCGTCGATTCCCGGAAGCATCAGATCGAGCAGAATCAGGTCAGGATGAAAAGTATTGAATTCTTTCAGTGCCTGTTCTCCGTCATTTACGATTCTGGTTTCAAAACATTCTTTTGTAAGATATAAAGAAATCAGTTCAGCAATGTTGTTGTCGTCATCTACGATTAAGATTTTCTGTTTTGTTACCATGGTATTCGCCTTTCTGTTATTTTTTGAATTCTACGATTGTAACACCGGCATCGCCCTCGCCAAATTCACCGAGACGGTAGGATGCGACATGCTTCTGGCGTTTCAGATAATTGTGTACACCTTTTCTAAGTGCGCCGGTTCCCTTACCGTGAACGATTCGTACTGTTTTCAGATGTGCGATATATGCATCATCCAGATACTTGTCCAGCTCTGCAATCGCCTCGTCAACGGTTTTGCCGAGAAGGTTGATCTCGGTGGAGACGCTTGCAGATTTTGACATGCGGATTTTTCCGGCTCCGGTCCGGGAAAGAGAAGGTGTAGTGATCACCGGTTCATCAATCAGTTCCAGATCAGAAATATGAACTTTGGAACGGATGATTCCCATCTGTACAAACAGATATCCTTTGGAATCAGGGCGTGTACTGATCGTACCTTTGAGATTCATACTGAGGACACGTACAGTATCACCCGGACGGACATCTTTTGCGGTGAGCTCTTTCTTTGGCTTCTTTTTGGCAGCTGGCTGAGACATCTTCTGTTCTGTTTTATTGAGTTTCTGACGAAGTTTCTGACGTTCCCGTTCCACGGCCGCCGTATCTACATAATCATTATGGAATTTATGGAAAAGCTTCATGGTCTGATCAGCATAATCTTTTGCTTCCTGAAGAACCTTGTGGGCTTCTTCGTTTGCCTGACGGATGATGCGGTCTTTCTGAACATCCAGCTTTTCCTGTTTGCTTTCTAACTGTTTTTTAAGTGTTTCGATTTCCTGTTTGTATTGTGCGATTTCCGTGCGTTCGTTTTCAATTGTGACACGGCTTTCTTCGAGAGAAGTCAGGACATCTTCGAAAGACTCGTCCTGCTCATTGATCTGTTCTTTTGCTTTTTCAATGATGGACTGAGGAATGCCGAGTTTGGAGGAAATTGCAAAGGCATTACTTTTACCCGGAATACCGAGCAGGAGACGATAGGTCGGGCTTAAGGTTTCTACATCAAATTCACAGCAGGCATTTTCGACCCCTGAAGCGGAGAGGGCAAATATCTTCAGTTCACTGTAGTGAGTAGTTGCCATGGTCCGGATCCCACGCTCGTGAAGATAAGAGAGAATGGAGATGGCAAGTGCTGCGCCTTCTGTCGGGTCCGTTCCGGAACAGAGCTCATCAAAAAGTACGAGAGAATGACGGTCTGCTTTATCCAGAAAAGAAACAATATTGGTCATATGTGAGGAAAAAGTACTTAAGGACTGTTCAATACTCTGTTCATCACCAATGTCCGCATAAACTTCATGAAAAAGTGCAAGTTCGCTGCGGTCAAGAGTCGGAATATGAAGCCCGGACTGTCCCATAAGAGTCAGAAGGCCGACTGTCTTGAGGGATACGGTTTTACCACCGGTATTCGGACCAGTGATGACAAGAAGGTCAAATGTGTCACCGAGCCGGATGTCGATTGGGACCACTTTCTTTTTGTTGATGAGTGGATGGCGGGCCTTTTTGAGATTGATGCGTCCTTCATCGTTAAAAATCGGTTCGCTGGCATTCATATCCATGGCAAGTGCAGCTCTTGCAAAAATGAAATCAAGCTGTACCATGATCTTAAGGTTCAGTGAAATAGTTTCCTGTTCCAGTGCAATCTGCTGGCTGAGATCTGCAAGGATCACTTCGATTTCTTTTTGCTCCTGTAACTCCAGTTCGCGTATGTCGTTATTTAATTTAACAACAGACATCGGTTCGATAAAAAGTGTAGAACCGGTGGAGGACTGGTCGTGGATCATTCCGGGAACCTGACCTTTGTATTCGGCTTTGACCGGAATACAGTATCTGCCGTTTCGCATGGTGATGACAGAATCCTGCAGATAAGTACGGGCACCGCCGTTTACCAGTGAAGCGAGCTGTGTGTGGATTCGGTCATTTGTGATTTTCATATTGCGGCGGATCTGGCGAAGTGCCGGGCTTGCATCATCACTGAACTCATCCTCAGAAATAATACATCTGCGAATTTCGGCAGAGAGTGGTGTTAGTGGAGAAAGTACATCAAACATACCATCCAGAGAATCGACCGGAAGATCGTTTCGCTCTTTACGTGAATATGCTTTGACTCTGGAAGTATTTTCCAGAAGAGCGCAGATAGCAAGAATTTCCTGAATACCGAGAGAACTTCCGATTTCCAGACGTTTCAGGGACCCACGTACGTCTTTGACATTTCCGAAAGAAACAGAGCCTTTCTGAAAAAGTCTTGTCAGGGCATCCTTCGTCTGAATCTGCATCAGACGGATCTCTTCAAGATCGGTGGAGGGTTCCAGATTTTTACAGAGCTGCTTACCCATATAGGAAGAAGCTTTGTCTGTAAGTTTTTCTATGATTTTTGGATATTCCAATGCATTAAGTGCTTTTTGATTCATAATTACTCCTCGTTGCTGAATTGGCTTAGTTTTCCAGTTTCTATTCTACATGATTTAGGCAGGAATGAAAAGAAAAATGTGAAAAAAAGACGATCAGCCTGAAATTATTTTTTTGACTTTCACATGTCGAAAAGTGTCGAATTGTAATCTATTGTGTTATAGCAGAAGTGGCAGTATTATAAAAGAAAATGTATGTGTATTGACTGTTTGGTTTGTTGTTTTTAAACGTACAACGGTGAGATTTTTATTGTGCATAGTAAAGCATTAGCGTATAATAAAATCAGTTTTTTTTATACGTTTAAAAGTTGTAATAAGGAAATCGGCAAACTAGATGAAAGTCTGGAACGCAAAGCTACAGGGCCTGTAAAATGGCAGCCAGTTGCATGAAAATGAGGTGCACTGTCTGTTTGGCAGTGCTTTTTTTAACCAGACATAAAAAAAACGAAAAGGATAGTTAGGAATAGAAAGAATATGAAAGGAAAAAGAGTGATTGCAGGCATTCTGCTTGCGGGAATTTTAGCAGTTACCCTGGCAGGGTGTAAAAACACAGATAACACGAAAGAAGAAACAGAAAAGCCTGTTATTACCCTCGGCAGCGACAACTATCCACCATACAATTATCTGAATGAGGATGGTGTACCGACGGGCATAGATGTAGAACTGGCTACGGAAGCATTTAAAAGAATGGGATATCAGGTGGAGGTTGTCCAGATCAACTGGGAGAAGAAGAAAGAACTGGTGGAGAGCGGAGAGATTGACTGCATCATGGGCTGTTTTTCCATGGAAGGACGCCTTGACGATTACCGCTGGGCGGGACCATATATAGCAAGCCGGCAGGTGGTCGCTGTAAATGAGAACAGTGACATTTATAAACTAAGTGACCTGGAAGGAAAGAACCTGGCTGTTCAGTCCACAACCAAACCGGAAGGCATCTTTCTGAACCGGACGGATGAGAGAATCCCAAAGCTGGGCAATCTGATCAGCCTGGGACACAGGGAGCTGATCTATACATTTCTGGGAAAAGGATATGTAGATGCAGTTGCAGTACACGAGGAATCTGTTGTCCAGTATATGAAGGATTATGACGCAAGCTTTCGTATCCTGGAAGAACCTTTGATGATCACTGGAATAGGTGTTGCTTTTGCAAAAGATGATGACAGAGGAATCTGTGAGCAGATGAGCCAGACGCTGGAAGAAATGCGTCAGGATGGCACATCCCTGAAAATTATTGAAAAATATCTGGATGATCCCCAGAAGTATCTGGAGGTGGATGATTTTGGGTATTAAGAGAAAGAAAAGAGAAAAACGAATCCAGCTGTTCGGTGCTCTGATTGGAATCTGTGTGGCTGTAGTATCTCTGTGTTATTTCTTTCACGCAGAAAAAGCGGAAGCAGAGAAAAGAATGGTAGAGATTGTAAACTATGTGAAAGTGCAGTGTTCCACCTACACTCATTATAATGAATCTTCGGAATCCAAAAGTCTTCTCTGTGCGATTGAAAGTGCCAGACAGATGAGTACGAATATCGATATGGAAATAGAAAACGGCGGTCAGCTAAGCCGGGATTTCCTGAAGGAAAACCTGCAGACTCTATGGGTGGATGGTATCATTGTACTGGATGCAGAAGGAAAGACGGACTGTGAATACAGCACGGATGAGTCTCTGGCTAATGAGATTACGGAGTATCTGCAAAAAGAAATTATCATGAATTTTGCCGGATATGAAGAAAGAAGCTATTCGGAACGGTTTACCAGGGAAGACGGGTCACATATCGACATTGCAGCCTGCGCCAGAAAAGATGCACCGGGTATCGTTGCAATCTATTATTACACATCTCCTGAATTTGCCAGAAACTATACGCTGACGATACAGGGGCTTTTAAATGGTTATAGTATCCAGAAAGATGGAACGATTATTGTTGTAGACGACGGAATCGTTGTTGCCAGCAATAATGAGAGCCTGTTGGGGCAGAATACGGCTGGCAACGAGGTTGTTCAGGCAATGAAAAAGCATACAGACAGTCAGCACATTTATCATTTTAAGAAGGAAGGAACCGGATGTTACGGAATCATGCTGAAGCAGCGGGATTATTATATCTATGCGTATCTTCCGGATACGGAAGTGTTTCATAACCTTCCATTAAGTGTAGCAGGTGTTATTTTTCTTTATTTTCTGATATTCAGTATATTTTTGTTCTGGGGTCACAGAACCAATCAGGCACATCAGAAACAGGAGCAGGAAAAAGATGAAAAATATAAAGCAGAACTTCTGACAGCAGCAAAAAAGGCAGAAGCCGCCAATGAGGCAAAAACAGAGTTTCTTCAGCGGATGAGCCATGATATCAGGACTCCGATTAATGGAATCTACGGTTTGATCAATATGGCAGACCATTATGCAGATGATATGGAGAAGCAGAAGGAATACAGAACAAAGGTTAAAGCGGCAGCCAATTTGTTGCTGGAACTGGTAAATGATGTTCTGGACATGGGTAAGCTGGAATCCGGTGAAGTTGTTCTGGAAGAGAGTCCATTTAATCTGAGCAAAATTTCTGAGGAAGTGCTTGTTGTGATCGAACAGATTGCTGCAGAACAGAATATCCGGATTGTATGGAAGAAAAAAGAAATCATACACCGTGATCTTATTGGAAGCCCGGGGTATGTGAAACGTGTGATGATGAATATCCTGTCCAATGCGGTGAGATATAACAGAGAAAACGGACATATCTATATCAGCTGTATGGAAATCCCATCCGAACAGTCGGAAATGGCGACGATGGAATTTGTCTGCCGGGATACAGGAATCGGAATGACTGAGGAGTTCCAGAAATATATTTTTGAACCATTTGCACAGGAACATACGGGAAGCCGCACAAAGTTTGCCGGAACCGGACTGGGAATGGCCATTTCAAGGAAGCTGGTTGAGAAAATGGGTGGAACCATTACTTTTGAAAGTGAAAAAGGCGTAGGGACGACATTTGTGATCCGGGTTCCATTTAAAATAGATCCGGATGCGGATAAACGTGAAGAACAGAAGGATGTATCCGAAAAATCTATAAAGGGATTGCATATTCTTCTGGCGGAAGATAATGAGCTGAATATGGAAATCGCTGAATTTATGCTTCAGAATGAGGGCGCGGACGTGATCAAAGCGTGGAATGGGCAGGAAGCGGTTGAGCTGTTCAGAAATAGTGAACCTGGTGAATTTGATGTCATTCTTATGGACATTATGATGCCGGTCATGAATGGTTATGAAGCTACAAAGATGATCAGGTCTCTGGACAGAGAGGATGCAAAGGAGGTACCGATCATTGCAATGACAGTGAATGCCTTCACGGAGGACAGAATAAGAGCAAAAGAAGCAGGGATGGATGAACATGTTGCTAAGCCTGTTGATGTGGAATTACTGAAAAAAGTAATTCATAACTTGGTGAAATAATTAATACGACAGTGTCAAATAAGCGATGAAATATACAGGAGGACTAAAATATGACAATGCGAGAGTGCTATGAAGCTATTGGAGGAAGATGTCCTGGGACGCCTTCACAGCGAAGCAATGATTCGAAGATTTACATTAAAGTTCCTTGAAGACCAGAGTTATCTACAGTTAAAACAGGCAAAACAAGAGCAACAGAAAAGAGAGAGTATAATGTGTGGAAAATATTATATTAATTCCAAGAAAAACAAGATCTTTTGTGCTTGACAAGTGTGTCAGAAGCGCTTACACTATGCCTAGTGATCGCACTACAGAAACTTGTGAAGCCTGTAGTCCGGAGAGACTCCTACGGGGGTCTTTTCGTTATTATAGGACAGATAAGAAATGGTTTTGAGTGGTGTAAGACTTATTGAAAAGCCTAAAAAGTAGTTGAAGATACACATTGGGTGAATTATAATGAATTTTATCATATATGAGTAGGTGATGCGAATGAATCAGGAAGCACAGGAATATTATAATATTGCCAGTTGGACAAAAGATAAAGTAAATTATAATCGGGTATCAAAATTTAATACGAATAAACATAGACAGGTTCTACATGGACAAATATGGTTTTGTGATTTGGGATACAACATAGGAACGGAAAAAAATAAAATGCGTCCGGTACTGGTGATATCCAATAATAAAATCAATAATTCTGAAAAAGTGGTAGTTGTTTGTATTACCGATGCAAAAGGAAAAGTAAACGCAAGATGTTTGCCGATTCAGGATTCATGGTTTTTGTTATATTCTGATACAGAAGATGAAGAAAAGCAAGTGATTCCGGGAAGAACCATACCAGCGTCTATGCATACTTATGAATTTTTAGATAAAGACAGTATGATCCAGTGTGAGGAGATACGTGCAGTTAGTAAGGCAAGGCTGGATGCAAATCGAGGATGTATTGGTACTTTAACACCGGAAGATTTTAATCTTGTAAAAGGAAAATTCAAAAGAGCATACAACCTGTAAAATGTGACTGCTAAAAATTTGTTGACAAAGAGAAGGTAGTTGCATATAATAAAGAAGAACAGAGATACTATGATTAAGTCCCACGCTTGAGCAATCAAGATACAGTGGGTACTTTATAAATGTTTAGACGAAGCCGTAGGACCGTAAGGTATAGCTTCTGGAGGCTCCCCAGTTTATCTGGGGAGTTTTTCTTTGGAAAGATTTATGATAATAAAAAAATGAAAGTAATAAGAAAGCTGGCAGGATGTGTTCCCGTGAAAAGGAAGGTATCCTGCCTTTTTTGCATGAAAGAGAGGAAATTCATATGAGAAAATTTTATACAGCAGAAGCAGTAACAGAAGGACATCTGGACAAATTGTGTGATCAGATTGCATATGCCATTTTGGATGTGTGTCTGAAGAATGATGAAAATTCCAGAGTAGCCTGCGAAGTGCTTGCTACAAAAGGAAATATTATTGTGGCAGGAGAGATTACCAGTGCCTATGAAACGGATGTGTTTGCAGTCGTGTGAAAGGTACTGCCTGATATTGGGTATTCCAGTGAGGGAGATGAACGGGATGAGATTGAGAAAGATATCTGGAAATTAGAGAATCTGGACATTGCCTATAAAAAGAATCCGATTAAAAATGTGCAGACTTTGAATTTTACAGCGATTATCCAGGATGACTTACGGGAAGAGACAAAAAAGGCAGTTTATGAACATTTACATGATGAAGCGATTGCAACGATTATCAAAGAACTGACAGACATCCGGAGACTATCCAAATATCTGAAAGAAACATATCCCGATATCCATTCGGCAGAAGAACTGAACCGGGAGTTGCTGGAAGAACATCTGATGTACCTTGTAACAGAAGCGGAAGACATGAATAATTACTGAATGGATTTGACAAGACTTAGGGGAACTCTGGAAACCATTGGAAAATTATATGGGTATCCACATTTAGAAATTTTATTTCTGGCCAGTGACTTGCCTAGACAGGTGCAGCCGAAATTGAAATCTTATTCAGACAGTGAACTGATTCGTTTTAATGCAGCGCTTGCGGAGCTGGATGAGCAAATGGAGCGGCTTATGGTCATCCACCAGATGTTAGGAACAAGGATATCTGATACCCTTACTCTGCAGACAGACTGCCTGTATCGGCAGGACGGACATCCTATGATCCAGATCCGGCAGATGAAAACAACTACCTTTGTGAAGCCTATCAGCGCAGAATTGGAACTGCTGACTGAAAAAGCAATGGAATATACCAAGAAAAGGTATGGAGATACGGTTTACATTTTTGTGGATGAGAAAAATAGCAAGAAGCCTATGCAGTACAATACCGTTCAAAACAAGCTGATGGATCTGATCCAGAAAAAAGATCTACGGGACGATCATGGAGAACTATTCGGCTTCGGAACGCATATGTTCCGTCATGTATATGGTATCCGCTTAACAGAACTGCATCTGGATGACTGGACCATCGCAAAACTACTGGGCCATACATCCGTAAAGAATGTGAAATTTTACCAGAAGATGAGCCGGATGGGGGAAAGAGTATGAGCAAATATGGCAAGATGCTGGAAGTAAACCATAAGCAGAGCTTGGAGAAGATTCAGAGGGCAAAGCTGACGATCCTGGAAATGATTGAAGAAGAGGATAAAGTGACCGTTCCAAAACTGATGCAAAAGACCGGACTGTCCAGAGGTTTTTTTATAAGAACCCGGAAGTGCGAAAGGCAGTAGATCGTGCCTTGCAGCTACAGGCTGGCATGGTAGATAAGAGAAGAATGATTTTAGATATGGCAATGGACAACCGTATCCTGCAGCTGGAGCAACAGGTAGCGAAACTAAAAAGAGAGAACGAGACATTAGAGACATTACGGAAAGAAAATGAAGCAATGCGGAAAGTATTGAATAAAAGAGACTTGAATCTGATTAAGAATTTCTAATGAAGAAGAAAATAATCAGCGACTGGCAGGGGGAGGTAAAGAACGTGTCTGCTGATGGTTATGGGGATAAAATAGAAGAGAAAGCAAGACTTTTTCATTTTGTATCATCAAATATTTCATGATTCCATATAGTATTAATAAAAGCTATTGGGATAAATATTCAGTGAGTAAAATAATGGAGGATTCGTTTGAATTATCGAAACTTGCGGAATTAAAAGATGTTGAAATTGAGTATTACACATGGAGTTGTTACCAGTCGGAAAAATCTGTGAGTGATTTTCAAGAAGTTTTTCAACTATATTATGAAAGAATTAAAAATTTTCAATTTGTCCAAGAAAAAGGTGTTAGTTCAATAAAAAGAGAAATTGAAGATTTGAAGAAGAATGTACATGAACTTTCAGGCTGGTCACTTAAAAAGCTGATAGAAAAATTTGGAGTTCATAATGTACTATCTGAAAAAGTTGCTGAAAATAAATTGCTTGTATTTATGCTTCGAAGAGGATACATTGATGAAAAATACGCAAACTATATCAATTATTTTAAGGGGACAAGCATTACAAAAGAAGATATGAATTATATACTGGCAGTAAAAAATATGGAAAAGCTGCCATATAATTATAATTTGACAAAAGTTGGAATGGTTATACAGCGTTTACAACCGTATGAATTCGAACAAAAAAGTATTTTCAATTTTATTCTTTTGGAATATTTATTGTCTGAAGAGAATGAGAATGAAAAACGTATGATATTAATTGATCAATTATCTGATAGAACAGTGGAAAGCTGGGAGTTTATAGATGAATTTATTGAGCAAACTCAATATAAAGAGAGATTGATTCAATTATTAGCAATGCGTTGGCCTGATATGTGGAATGATATTGTCCAGGATATATCGATAACATACGAAAGGAAAATTTTTTATTTAGCGGTAAATTCTGAAGTAGTTGGCATAGAAGTTCATGAGGTAGTTGACGTATGCTTTAAATCTTTTCATTTCGTTTTCCTCCTTTCTTTATCTTACAAGCACATTATAATATCAGAAGACGTATATTACTTGCCAAATGGGAAGAAAAAGTAGACAAAACTTGCAGGAGATTAATTGGAATGTACTGGTAAGAGCATCACAGACATTTGCCTGGATGCAGGAGTTGAGAGCCAAAGGACATTTAACAGGGTATTTCGTGAAAGATATAAAGTAACGTCAAGGGAATACCGGAATCTTTATCGTGAACAATATATAAGTCAGACCCAGGATGAAATATCTGGAATGGAGAAATAGGATGGCATTTATAATCTGTATAGCAGCACTCATAATCATGATGTTTGTATTTACCAAAATGTTGTTAAGTTTCAGCAATAACAGCAGTGCGGCAGTTGAATCTGTTGATGCGACTGTAGTTGAAAAGAAGCAAGGAATCTATACCCATATGCAGTCTGAAGCACATGTACCTTGGTTTCGCGTTGTATTTGAGATGACAGATGGAAGTTTGATGGAATTTCAAATGCAACAGGGAGATTTTCGTGAATTGGAAAAAGGCGATCGAGGTATGCTGACTTATCAGGGAAATCGGTATATATGTTACCAAAAATATAAATTTAAAAGTGAAGCACAGGAGGAAGAAAAATGTTAAGTGAAAGCATTGCAAAACTGGTACAGTATGGGATTACAACAGGTCTGACACCGGAATGTGAAAGAAACTACACAACAAATCTTCTGCTGGACGTTTTTCATGAGGATGACTATGAGAAACCGGACAACATTGAGGAACCTGTTAATCTTGAAGCAACATTGGGCGAATTGCTGGACGAAGCCGTAAAAAGAGGACTGATCGAAGACAGTATTGTATACCGGGATCTATTTGATACCAGATTAATGAACTGTCTGATGCCGCGTCCGGGCCAGGTGCAAAAAGAATTCTGGGATAAATATAAAGAAAGCCCAAAGGAAGCAACCGATTATTTTTATAAACTGAGTCAGGACAGCAATTATATCCGCAGATATCGCGTAGAGAAGGATCAAAAGTGGAAGGTAGACAGTCCATACGGTGAGATTGATATTACCATCAATTTGTCCAAACCGGAAAAAGATCCAAAAGCAATTGCCGCGGCAAGGAATGTAAAATCCGGAAGCTATCCGAAATGTCTTCTTTGCCCGGAAAATGAAGGATATGCGGGACGTGTTAATCATCCGGCAAGGCAGAACCACAGGATTATTCCGATCATGATCAATGATACTCCTTGGGGCTTCCAGTATTCTCCGTATGTGTATTACAATGAGCATTGTATTGTATTTAACTGCCAGCATACTCCAATGAAAATCGAGAGAAATGCATTCATTAAACTGTTTGATTTTGTAAAACTGTTTCCGCATTATTTCCTTGGATCTAATGCAGACCTGCCGATCGTAGGTGGTTCGATCTTAAGCCATGATCATTTCCAGGGTGGACATTATACATTTGCAATGGCAAAAGCACCAATTGAGCAGCATGTGGTACTTCCGGGATTTGAAGATGTAGAGGCTGGAATTGTAAAATGGCCATTATCTGTGCTTCGTATTCGTCATAAAGATTCCAACCGTTTGGTAGATCTGGCAACACATGTGCTGGAAGTATGGAGAGGCTATACCGATGAAGAAGCATTTATTTATGCTGAGACCAATGGAGAACCACATAATACAATTACACCAATTGCACGTAAAGTAGGTGATACCTACGAACTGGATCTGACATTAAGGAACAACATCACAACAGAAGAACATCCGCTGGGAGTGTACCATCCGCATGCAGAATATCATCATATTAAGAAAGAAAATATCGGTCTGATCGAAGTTATGGGACTTGCAGTTCTTCCGGCCAGATTAAAAGGTGAGATGGAACTTCTGGAAAAGTATATTCTCGAAGGCAAAGATATTTCTTCAAATGAACAGATTGAGAAACATGCAGAGTGGGTTAAGAAGTTCCTTCCGAAATATCCGGAAATCACAAAAGAAAACATCCATGGCATTCTTCAGAAAGAGATTGGAATCGTATTTACCCATGTTCTGGAAGATGCAGGAGTATACAAATGTACGACCGAGGGAAGAGAAGCATTCATGCGTTTTCTTGAAACATTATAAAAACTGAAATAAAAGGATTTTTGGGAAAATGGGAGGTAAGTGAAACCTCCCATTTTTTAAAAGGAAGATGATGAAAATAGAATATTTTTTATAAGGTGTGAAACTTTCCTAGGCTTTTCTTTTGGATGTAAGAAGAAGTAGCAGTGGAACAAAAATAAAGATCCTCCATAGTGCAGGAATGGTGATATTGTTTCGGAATGCAAATGCACTGCCAGAAGAATCTGCCGGTATGTAAATGCGAAGATCTACAGTACAGGATGAACTTTCATCTCGTATATCTAAAGGAAGCTGAGAATGATATACTTTGCCTTCATGGGTGAATTTAACAGGCAGTGCCCAGTAATAATGACGCGGACTACCAAAATTATAAAGATAATATCCGTCTGCTTTGATTAAATTTGGATTTTCATGGTAAAGAAAATAGTTTTTATTGGCATAAAAGAATGTCCCGCCCATTAATAGAAGCCAGATCAGCACCAGTGCAGCTTTATTCAAAAAAGGACTATCAAATACTCTTTTCAAAAAATCCCCTCCTGTCAGATAAGGACATTTTATCAAATGAACCAGGAAAATTCGATAGAAAGAAAAAATTTATTATTATGAGAACCGATTTGCTTGTATCTGCATCTAATTAGTGTAAAACAAACACGTGTACAATCCGGCCGGACAGAAGGAGAAAACAGAGAAGCGATTTTGTATAGAAGAAAATAAGTGAGATCTGATTAGGTGCTGTCATGAATCAGTCTAGGATGAAAAATCCCTGACCGGTCACGGTAGCCTTTTTTTCCTGTTTTCAGGGTTCTGTTCACAGAGAAAAAGGAAAGTGTCTGAAAGAACCCCAAAAGTGTTAAATGTGAGATAAATGATGATGCGGTGTTTCTATCCGTAAAAGAACAGCGGAAAAATGTTTTGTAGAAATCAGCTTACTGTTTGTAAAAGAAAATGTTTTTTCCAGCAGCCTTGGTTATTTTTTATTAAATCGGAGATATTAAAATCAGACGATTTAAAAAATTTGTCTGAATGCTGTTTATCGTTAAAAACAGGGGGCATGGATGGGAAAAAGAAAAGAGATAACCAGTAAGGATAATGGAAAGCAAAAAATGTGGATAATAATCACTGTCATCATAGTGTTCTTTGCTATGGCTGGCTATGCAGGAATGTCTTATTACTATTCAGACAGATTTTTTCGGGGAACAACGATCAATGGAATTAACTGTTCTGGAAAAACATCGGAAGAGGCAGAACAGGCGGTTGCAAAAAAAGCAGAGGATTATCTGCTGGAAGTAAAGGCAAGAAATCTGAAATCGCAGAGTATCAATGGAAAATTGATCGGATATCGTTATGTTTCGGATGGCAGTATTTCCCAATATCTGGATGAACAAAAACCATATAAATGGGTTCGGGGATTTTGGAAAAAGCAAAATTATACAGCCAAGGAAAATATGACCTATGATAAAGTGAAGTTAAAAGAACAGATGGAAAAACTGGAATGTGTAAAAAAAGAGAATCAGACAGCACCAGAAGATGCTTATGTAGCTTATAAAGATTCGAAGTTTGAAATCGTACCGGAAACAGAAGGGAATACCCTGGATTTCAATGGAGCTTATCAGGCACTGTCAGAAGCGGTTACTGACAAAAAAAGAACCATTGACCTAAATAGCTGTCCGGCTGTTTATGTAAAAGCGGCAGTAATGAAAGATGATCCAGATCTTAAAAATTCATTGGAAGAATGCCAAAATCTGATCCGGACCAAAATCGTATATATATTTGGAGAAGAAACGGTAACATTGGAGGGAGACGAGATCAGAAACTGGCTCATTTTTGATGAGAGAGGACGGCTACAAAAAAATGAGGATGAACTGAGACAGTGTGTGGCAGAATATGTGGCAAAGCTGGCTGCCACACATGATACCGTAAATACAGAGAGGGAATTTTGTACAACAAGCGGACGTACTGTTCAGGTGTATAGTTCCGTTTATGGATGGAAGATCGATCAGGAAAAGGAAATAGAAACCATTATGCAGGAAATGATTGCAGGAGTACAGATAAACCGGGAACCGGTATACGCCATGCGGGCAAATGCACGGGGTATGAATGATATAGGCAGCACGTATATTGAAGTGGACCTGTCTGCACAGCATTTATATTACTATCAGGATGGTTCTATCATTTTGGAATCGGATATTGTGTCAGGAGATATGCAGTATGCAGAACGGCAGACGCCACCGGGGATTTTTCAACTGTATTACAAGAAAAGTCCATCTGTGCTGAAAGGAAAGATGTTGGAAAATGGGAAATATGAATATGAAAGACCAGTAACTTACTGGATGCCTTTTAATGGGGGGATTGGATTTCATGATGCTTCATGGCAACCATACTTTGGAGGAAATCGTTTCCGAGAAGGTGGTGGATCCCATGGATGCATTAATCTTCCGGCGGACAAAGCGGCAGAACTTTATAATAGGATAGACGAAAGTGTGCCGATTGTCTGTTTTTATTAAAAATGGGCAGGATATATAGTTTTATATAGAGGTTTGTTTATAAAATGGAAGATCTTAATTGGTCTTCTGTTTTTTTATAATTATCAGCAATAATTTCATGGAAGAAAAGTGTGTATGTTCCGTCCAGATATGGAAAGAAGTCTTTGACCATTTTGACCGGTAAGCGAAAAAAATCGAGATAAATGAGATCTATTCGATTGATGAAGATGCAAAGGAAACCTTGCAGGAGAAAAGCAAGAGGATGCTGGTTACAGAAGCAAGCCAACGGGAAATATGACAGGGAGTGATTTGACAGAGCAAATTGAAATGGAAATATGACGGAGAGTATGATATGATTTGGATGGCAAAATATCACTTCAAGGAGGTAGACATAATGATGTTAATTTTGTTGATAATTTTGTTAATTGGATATCTTGTTTTATTGATTACAAGATATAAGAAGAAAAATAACTTTAAAATTAATGGTACAATACAGATAATTCAGGGAATTATCTGGACTTTGATTACCATCGACAGTTGGACAACCAGTCATGCAGTAGTTAGGATTGCATACATTATAATAGTTCTTTTATCATTCATAGCAGGATTTCAGGAATTTTATAAATGTAAGTGATAAACTGTACGGTGAAAGGATAATTATAATGAAATGTTTAGATTGTGGAACTGAAATGGAACAAGGGACAGTAGAAGGCTATGCACAAGGTGGATCACACTCATATGAATTTACGGCTGATACAGAAAAAAAGAAAACAGGCATAAAAGGATTTTTTTCCAGAAAAACTGTTACTGTTTTGCAATATCCAGGAGAACAACGTACATGGCATTGTCCGCATTGTAAAAAAGTATTGATGTGGATGGATGCTGAAGAGTAAGTATAAAGTTTTACGACTTGTAGAATGAGAAAATGCTGTAAGGAGAAAGAGATGGAATGGTTTGGAATTGTAGCATTGTTGCTGATGCTTTGTTATTCAGCGTATCCGGGAAAAGTAAAGCGTTTGGAAACGAAAGTAAAACGATTGGAGAAAAAACAGAGAGGAGTGGCATATATGTCAAAGCTGATTAATGATCTCGTAGGAAAACAATGTATTATCAGATCAGAGTTCATTTTTAGTTTTGCTGGAAAAACTGAATTATCCTGCAAGATTATAGATGCAGATGATGAATGGATAAAAATTTGTTATACAGAGAAAAAAGATAAACAGGTAGTTAAGCTGATGCGGATTGAAAATATTGATTCAATAGAAGAACAGTAATTTCAATTTTGACAATTCAAGGAAATATAGCTGACAGTTCAATACAATGAGTAAAGAACATGGATTATAATTTATAAAAAAATCAAAATGAAGAAACAGATCTATCATTCCATTCGCAATCCCATTATGTCTGCCAGCATTGTTTAAGCACAGCAGTAAATTCTACTATGGTAAAACTTATTGTGAAATTGGCAGACAGATTTTTTTAAACAATTGAGCTGGTCACATTATCGTGCCCTGATACGTATAAATGATGAGAAGGCAAGAACAAATGCAATGTAGACTTGGGATATAAGAAACTATACTATAGAAAAGCGTTAGAGGTGGCAACGGGAATGAAAAATAAAATTT
>OLRJ01000869.1_pt1 | contig 28115 bp, 20 predicted proteins | sample 1672741 | NCBI WGS metagenome assembly OLRJ01 (sample SAMEA3136719, study PRJEB25190) | human gut metagenome | biome: human gut; feature: human-associated habitat; material: faeces | place: Austria | collected 2013
CTCGACTTCGTCGGGCGCAGGGAGGACCTCGTGCTCATGGGCGACGTCGGCACCGGCAAGACGCACATGGCGTCGGCCCTCTGCGCGCTGGCGTGCGAGAGGAGGCTCGAGGCGCGCTTCTTCACGGCGTCCTCGCTCGTGATGCGCCTGAGGCGCGCCCGCGACGACGGGAGGCTCGACCGGGAGGCCGCGCTCATCGGCAAGGCCCGCCTGCTCGTCATCGACGAGCTCGGGTTTCTCCCGCTCGACGCGGACGGGGCGAGGCTGCTCTTCCAGGTCTTCGCCGACGCATACGAGAGACAGTCGGTGGTGATCACCACGAATCTGGAGTTCAGCAGGTGGGGGTCGGTGTTCGGGGACGACCAGATGGCCGCCGCCGTGATCGACCGCATCGTCCACCACGGGAGGCTCGTCCAGTTCCGCGGCGAGTCCTACCGCGTCCGCCATGCCCTCATGCAGGAGGGCTAGCCGCTCAAAAAGCGTGCGCGCTTCCGATGCTCAGGCTGCTCAATTTCCGATGCTCTTTTTGCTCAAATCCTCTTGACGAAACACAGGCCGAGGCCGCCGGGGAGGCCGCGGCCGCCTCCACCGCGCCCCCGCCGGCGCTCGTCGAGGCCGAGAACAGGCAGGTCAGGTTCCTGGCCGCCCGGATATCGGAGGCCCTCGACGAGGCCGGGGCCCTCGAGGCCGAGACGGCGGCGCTGCTCGAGGGCGACGAGACCTACGCGTGCCTGCTCACCGTGCCCGGCATCGGCCCGAGGACCGCGGCGCAGCTCGCGGTGTCGATCGACATCGGGAGGTTCCCGGACCACGACCACCTGGCCTCGTACTGCGGCATAGCCCCGAGGGTGAGGAGCTCCGGCACGTCGGTGAGGTCGGTCAGGGCGTCCAGGCGCGGCGACGCGAGGCTCAAGTCCCTGCTGATCTTCTCGTGCAACAGCCTGGTGAGGTCCTCGGGGCGCTACGGCGAGTACTACCGGGCCTGCAGGGCGCGGGGCATGGGGCACGGGCGGGCGCTCAAGGCCGTCGCGAGGAAGCGGCTCAGGGCGATATACGCCGTGATGCGCGACCGGGTGCCCTACCGGGAGTAGCCCCGACGGTTGACAAAACTATAGGAACACCCAATGACTAGGGGGTCTACGACGCATTGGGGGTTTGCGCCTTCCATGCATGACAGCCGTCTCTTTTATGTTTCCTTTAGCCGTTGCCGCCTAGGATGGGGGTTAGTCGGTAGGAAGGGAGCGCCCGTATGGACGATGTGAGCGAGCGTGCAATCGAAGAGGACATGCTCGATCAGTTCAATTACTTTGATGATGAGGACGAGGAGCTGATCGACCGTCGCGAGCCAGCGCCGCTTGACTCATTTGATCTGGTCGATGAGGAGCCCGGCGAGGACGAGGGCGAATCAACGGAGCCCCCACAGCCTTCGCGCCTTGACTCGCTGCTTTCGAGAGCCCCCCTACACCATGGCGTTCGTGCCGGCGCGCTCCATATGAAAACTGACTGGCACCAGATCGTGACGGCAGGCGATGAGCTTGCCGTCGATGCGCCGCTCACCGATAAATCATCCATCATTTGCCGCACCGGCATGCTTATGCTGGCAAGCGGAACGGGTGCCTGGCGCGTGCGCGATACCATGAATCGTGTTGCCGCTGTACTCGGCGTCACGATTCACGTCGACCTGAGTCTTCTGTCGTTTGAGTGCACCTGCATCGAAGATGGTCACTGCTTTAACGAGGTCGTCAGCCTGCCCACAACGGGAGTCAATACCCATCGCATTTGGATGATGGAGAGTTTCCTCAAGGAAATCGAGACCTATGGTCGTCGCTTCACGGTGCACGAGTATCACGAGATGCTCAAGACCGTTGAGAGTTCAAAACCTGATTACGCGCCTTGGCAACAGGGCCTTGCGGCGGCCTGCGCCTGTGGCGCCTTCGTTTTTTTGCTCGGCGGCGGCCCTATCGAGATGGCCTGCGCGTTCGTGGGCGCGGGTGTCGGCAACTTTGTCCGCTCCCATATTCTCAAGCAAGGCCTTGGTCAGTTCAGCGCGCTGACGACCGGCGTTGCGCTCGCTTGCGTTTCGTATCTGCTGGCATTGCTCGGCCTTGGCCAGGTCATACCGGGGGCAATGTCGCACCAAGAAGGCTATATCGGCGCCATGCTCTTTGTGATTCCCGGCTTTCCGCTCATTACGGCAGGCCTCGACATCGCTAAGCTCGACATGCGAAGCGGTATCGAGCGCCTTTCATATGCCGTATCGATTATTGTGATGGCGACCCTCGTAGGTTGGATGGTTGCTGAGTGTGTTGGCCTGGCGCCGGACGACTTTGCCCCACTGGGCCTTTCGCCGCTTGCCCTTACGCTCTTGCGCGTGGTGATGAGCTTCGTTGGCGTATTCGGCTTCTCGGTGATGTTCAACAGCCCGGTAAAGATGGCCGCGGCAGCTGGGTTGATCGGCGCCGTGTCCAATACCCTGCGCCTTACGCTCGTCGATGCGCCGACGATGATTCCCTTCCTGGGCCTCAGCACGGGAATGCCTCCCGAGGCAGCAGCGTTTATCGGCGCGCTGGTATCGGGGCTGCTCGCAAGCTTGGCTGAAGTCAAGCTCACCTACCCGCGCATCGCCCTCACGGTGCCTTCGATTGTCATTATGGTGCCGGGCTTGTATCTGTATCGCTCGATGTATTACATGTGCACCTTCGACACGGTCAATATGCTCGGCTGGTTTGTGCGCGCAGTGCTCATCGTAGCGTTTCTGCCCGTTGGACTGGGTGTGGCGCGTACGCTCACCGACCCTCGCTGGCGCCACACCAGCTAATTGGTACAAGGGGGACAGGTTACTTTGCACCAAATGAGTTGCGGTGAAATAGGGACTGAATTGCTGCTTAAAGGGTCAAAACAGTCCGTATTCCACCGCAACTTATGGGGTCGGGGGATTATCGGTGCCCTGCATCTTCATAAACTCAACGCTTACGAAGCGCATGCGTTTCGTGCTAGGCTGGTTCCACCACATAAGTAGTCGCAGACGCGCGTACCACGGGCGGGCGAGATGAAGTTCCAACAGCTCCATCTTGCCCGCCCGTTTTTGTTGCGTGGCGCCGCGGTACAACACAGAGAGGAATCTGCCCTTTATGCCTATCAACAAACGAGAGAGCCTGCTGTTCACCTTTATCATGTGCTTTTGCATGGTGCTCTGGATGAGCATCTACAACGTTGCCCTGCAGCACGGGGCCATCAACGGCGAGGTCGTTGCCGCTGCGTGGCTCGGCTTCCCCGTTGCCTACATTTTTGCCATGTGCTGCGACTGGTTCGTCGCCAGCCCGCTCGCCAAGGGTTTCGCCTTTAAGTACTTGGTCACGCCGGGCAAGAGCTCGCCGCTTGCCATGACGCTCGCCGTCAGCTCCTGCATGGTCGTTCCCATGGTCATCATCATGTCGCTTTACGGCGCGTGCGAGGGTCTGACGCACATGCCCGGCGGCATCCTTGCGAACCTGTATTCCGTGCCCGTGATCTGGATGATCAACATCCCGCATAATTTTGTGATGGCGCTGCCGTGGAACCTTTTGGTAGCCGGTCCGATTTCCCGCTTCGTCTTCCGTCGCGCCTTCCCTGTGGGGACGGTTTTCGAGGAGGAGCATGCCGAGCTCTTGGAGCAGGCTATGGCTTCTGAGTGCGAGTAGCTCGCTTAGGGACCTGCTGAGCGCGGGCGACTTGCTTGGTTGGAGCCCTAAGCGTGGATAGCTCGCTCGGCGACATCGCGGGCGCGAGCGGTGCGCATGACCTGAGGGCCCGTGCTGCTCCGTTGCCCGACGTGCTAGCGCGCAGACAATCTGTTGGTGCATTCGGCGGCTGCTGAAGCGTTTCGGCAGCCGCTTTTTATACGGAGTTTAAATACAACAGTCTGTTGTATTACGTAGAGTGGTATATCTCTAGCAGGAAAAATGCGAGAGACGGAGCATTATGGCGTTGCTAGTAGGACTGGACGTAGGGTCGACGACGACCAAAGTTTACGCGATGCACGAGGATATGACCGAGGCGTGGTGGGGATATCGCCGCCACGGGGCGTGTCAGGCAGCGAGCGTGCGCGCCATGCTCGGCGAGCTCGCCGAGCGCTTTCCCCATGAGTCGCTGCGCGTTGCGGTGACCGGCTCGGGTGCGCGCGATATCGCGACCGCGCTGGGCGCCTCGTACGTTCAGGAGGTGGTCGCCAACGCGCTCGCGATCAGCAGGTTCTATCCGCAGACGCGCTGCGCCATCGAGCTGGGCGGCCAAGACGCCAAGATGATCTTCTTCCGCACCAACGATAAGGGAGACATCGAGGTTGCCGACATGCGCATGAACGGCTCGTGCGCAGGCGGTACCGGTGCATTTATCGACGAGATGGCAAAGCTCATGGGGGTCGGCACCGAATCGGGCGAGTTCGAGCAGCTCGCAAGCCGGGGAACGACCGTCCACGAGGTCTCGGGCCGCTGCGCCGTGTACGCAAAGACCGATATCCAGCCGCTGCTCAACGAGGGCATTCCTACCACCGACCTGGCGCTTTCGGCGCTTCACGCGGTCGCCCGCCAAACGATCGGCGGTCTGGCCCAGGGTATCGACATCGAGCCGCCGGTAATCTTCGAGGGCGGTACGCTCGCCTACAACCCCACGCTGGTCCGCGTGTTCCGGGAGCAACTGAATCTATCGGACGATCAGGTTATCGTCCCGCGCGATCCGCAGATCATGGTCGCGCGCGGTGCCGCCCTGTCGCTGACCGACATGTTCGCATCGTCCCAACCGATCGACCTTCCCGACGCTTTTGTCCGGCTGGATAAGCTCGAGACGGTCGCGCCCGCAAGCGGGGAGGGACGTCTTGCCCAGCCCTTTTTTGCCACACCTGCCGAGCAGGAGGATTTTACGGCACGCCATGGCAAAGAGACGCCGGCAAAGGGTCCGGATGCGTATGCGCCCGGAGAGACGGTGCGTGTGGCGCTCGGTATCGATTCGGGGAGCACGACGACCAAGTTCGCCCTGGTCGATGAGGCGGGTGAGCTTGTCGATTCGTTCTACGCGTCTAATAACGGCAGACCGCTCGACGTCGCCCAACAGGGTCTTGTCAGCTTGAAGAACCGCTGGGAGACAGCGGGAGTCACGCTTGCGATCGATGCCGTGGGCACCACGGGATACGGCGAGGAGCTTTTCGCGCGCGCGTTCCACGCCGACTACCATACGGTCGAGACGGTCGCGCACGCCCGCGCCGCGTGCGCATGCGTTCCCGATGCGACCTTCGTGCTCGACATCGGCGGACAGGATATGAAGGCCATCTGGCTCAACCACGGCGTGCTGACCGATATCGTCGTCAACGAGGCGTGCTCTGCGGGCTGCGGCTCGTTCCTCGAGGGTTTTGCCAAAAACCTCGGAATAGCCGTTGAGGATATCGCGACCGAGGCATTTTCGTCCAAAGCCCCCGCCGTTCTCGGCAGCCGCTGCACGGTGTTCATGAACAGCAGCGTCGTTTCCGAGCAGCGGCGCGGTAAGGGTCCGGGCGACATCATGGCCGGTCTCTGCCGTTCGATTATCGAGAACGTGTTCACCAAGGTCATTCGCGTTTCAAATCTCAACCGTCTGGGCGACAAAGTCGTCGTCCAGGGCGGCACGTTCCGAAACGACGCGGTGCTGCGCGCATTCGAGCAGTATCTGGGCAAACCCGTCACGCGTGCGCCCCACCCGGGGCTGATGGGCGCTATCGGTATCGCCCTGCTCGCGCGCGAGGAATGCCGCAAGGGCGACGCCGGCACGTCGTTTATCGGGCTCGATGCCGTGGAGCGCTTCGAGCATCGCGAGTTCGGCGGCGTTACCTGCCGTCGGTGCAACAACCGCTGCCAGCGCGCGGTCGTGGCATTTGGCGACGGCTCGCTTTACGTCACGGGCAATCGCTGCCCGCGCGGCGGCGCCATCTCATGGGATGAGCTCGTGCGCGAGGTTCCCGCGGCGGAGGAGCTGCGTCCGCAGGGTGCTTGCGAGGCACAGGCACCCGGCACGGGGCGCGACCGGACCGCGGCTGCCCCCAATCTCTTTGTCGACCGTGAGAAGCTGCTGTTCGAGTCGTACCCCACGGTTCCCGTCTGCGGGGGGCGCGATGTCACGATCGGCATTCCCCGTGTGCTCGAGTTCTGGGACACCATGCCGTTCTGGTCGACGTTCTTCAGCACGCTCGGCTTTAAGGTGCGCGTCTCGGGACGCAGCACCAAGGCGATGTACGAGCGCGGTCTGGCGCACGTCACATCCGACACCGTGTGCTTCCCGGCCAAGCTCGTCCACGGGCACATCCGCAATCTCGTCGACGCCGGCGTCGACCGCATCTTCATGCCCATCATCACGACGGTGCCCACCGAAAACACCGCCTCTACCAGCGAGTGGATGTGCGCCGTCGTAAAGGGATACCCCTACGTGATGCGCAATTCCGATAACCCGGAGGAGCGTTTCGGCGTTCCGTTCGATACGCCGCTGTTCCACTGGTACGACGAGGGCGACCGAAACCGCCAGCTCAAGGCGTGGTGCAAGGAGACCTTCGATATCGATGCCGACCTGGTTGCCAAGGCGACCGAGCAGGCGGACCGCGCGCAGGAGACGTTTGAGAACCAGCTGCAGCTGCGCGGCAGGCAGGTGCTCGAGAACGTGCGCGAGGACGGCGGCTACGCGGTGGTGATCGCTTCGCGCCCGTACCACAACGACCCGCTGGTCAACCACGGGCTGCCCAAGCTCTTCTCTGAGCGCGGCATCCCCGTGCTGACGCCCGATGCGGTGCCGGGGGTCTGCAACGTCGATCTTTCCAACAGCCGCATCGACATCGTGAACAACTACCATGCTCGCATGCTGTCGTGCGCGGTCATCGTCGCATCGACGCCCGAGCTCGAGCTCGTGCAGATGGGCAGCTTCGGCTGCGGCCACGATGCGTATCTCACCGACGAGATCGCGCGCATGATGGGCGAGATGGGCTCCAAGGTTCCGATGATGATCAAGCTCGATGAGAGCGACGTCGCCGGTCCCATGGGCATTCGCGTGCGTTCGTTTATCGAGTCGGTCAACCGTCGTCGCGCGGAGGAGCGTGCCGAGGGCGCCCGGGTGCACGCGGTCCATCCGCTCGACGACCCGTATAAGGTCAAGTACACCAAGCGCGACCGGCACGACAAGATCGCGCTGGTCCCCAACACCTCCCATGCGTTCTGCAGGCTCATGACCGCGGCGATGCGCAATCAGGGCGTGCGCGCCGAGGCCCTTGATATCGGGCGCGAGGATGCCATCCGCCTGGGCAAACGCTATGTGCACAACGACATCTGCTTCCCCGCGCAAATCGTGATCGGCGAGGCGCTCGCGGCACTCGAGAGCGGTAAGTACGACCCGCACGACGTCGCCGTGGTGACTGGCAAGTATATCGGCGACTGCCGCCTGACGCACTACATGCCCCTGCTGCGCCGCGCGCTCGACGACGCGGGATACGACTATGTCCCGGTGCTCACCAACGACGACGTCGATGCCCACAATGCGCATCCGGGCTTCAAGCTCGGCCTTGGCCCGAGCATCCAGATCGCCTACGGTCTTCCCATGATCGATGCCCTCGAGGCCATGCTTAGGCGCATCCGTCCCTACGAGCTCGAGAAGGGCGCGGCGGACGCTGCGTTCGACCGCGCGCTCGATGAGGTTATCGAGGGCATGGAGCGCTCCGGGCTGAGAGGCCAGGCGACGGGCTTCAAACGCGCGCTTGCGATCATGGACGCCGTTCCGTACGACCGCTCGAACCCGCATCCGACCGTTCTCATCGTGGGCGAGTACCTGCTCAATTTCCATCTCGGCGCCAACCACGAGATCGAGCGCTACCTCGAGGACAACGGGCTCGAGGTCATCGAGGCGCGCATGACCGACGTGATCCGCAAGACCTATTTCTACAAGCATGCGCAGTCGCGCGAGTTCCACGTCGACCTGTCGCTGCCCGAAAAGGCCTGGTACGCCACGGCGGACAACCTGTTCGAGCTCGCGCACGACCGTTGCGACCGCCTGGGCGCGGCGAGCCCGCTCTACGAGCCGCCGACGCGCATGCCCGAGCTCGTGCGCGCGAGCGATAAGGTCCTGCACCATACGTTCGATGCGGGCGAGGGCGTGCTGATTCCGGCGGAGATTCTCGAGCACGCCAAGCGCGGCTGCCGCAACTTCGTGATCCTGCAGCCGTTCGGGTGTCTGCCCAACCATGTCGTGGGGCGCGGGCTCATCCATGCGCTCAAGGAGCAGTATCCCACGGCGCAGTTCCTGCCGCTCGACTACGATCCCGACGTGAGCTTCGCCAACGTGGAGAACCGTCTTCAGATGCTCATCATGAACGCCAAGGCGCAGGGGTGCGGTGAGGCGCATGGCGAGACCGCGTAAGGACGCCGATGCGCCCGATGCACGCACCCGTATCATCGAGGCGTTTTGGGAGCTCATCGAGAACAACAGCATCTTCGAGCTGTCGGTTGGCGAGGTGACCCGCGCCGCCCAGTGCAATCGCGGAACGTTTTACTACTATTTTCACGATTTCGATGAACTCGTCGCCATCGCCATAGCCCAGCTGCTGCAGGATAACGAGCTCATCACCGATGCCCTCTGGCATTTTTCGAGCGAGGGCGACCTTTCGGCGTTCGACCGGCGCGACGTCCGCTGCCTGCTGCGGCGCATCGTCATCACCATGAGGGCGGGTGCCGCCGAGCAGGTCGTGCAGGGCATCCATACGATCATCATCGACCGCGTGAGAGAGATCGTCCACCCCGACGGAGAAGAGCTCAAGGCAGATTCGAGCTTTGCGGTGGGCTTTCTGGTCTCGGGCATCATGGGCTTTGTGATGGCGGTCGGCTTTGCCCGGGAGGGCGGCGAGGAGATAGACCTCGAGCAGCTGGGGGACAGCGCGTGCGCGTACCTGAGGGCGGTCGCCATGCAGACGGTGGAAACGGTCGCGCAAGTCGAGGGCGTCGATGCATCTGAGCTGCTCGAACGCGTCTCCAAGGAGGCCGATGCCTATCGCGCATCGCGTGCGACGAGTCCCGACGTGGTGAAAGACGCCTAGGGTTTCTCTTGCGGGGCGCCTGTCGCGCATCGCGCGGTGAGTCCCGCGATGCGGTCATAACCTGCATTCATGTGAGCCGGGTTTATAGATATTCCTCCAGCTGTTAACATAGACAACCTGTGGGTAAAGAGACAAAAGCGCCGCCGACGGGCGGGCGTTTTGATTTCGATGAACTCATGTAAGGAAACGAGCATGTTAGATAGATTTACCGATCGAGCGCGCAAGGTCATGTCGATGGCCAAACAGGAGGCGCTCGATCTTCATTCAAATAAGGTGGGCACCGAGCACCTGCTGCTCGCACTTGCCAAGGAGGACGAGGGCATTGCCGCCGAGGCGCTGCGTTCGCTCGACATCTCCTACGATGACATCATGGATACTCTCAAAGAGGTCCAGACCACGGTTCCCGAGCCCAGTGAGGAGACCGAGGCGGCCAAGCTCGCCTTTACGCCGCTCGTCATTAGCGTGATGGAGCGTTCATTCCGTGTGGCGCGTGAGAACAACCAGACCTACGTGTCGACCGAGCACTTGCTGATTGGCATCGTCGAAGAGGGTAACGGCATGGCCATGGACATCCTCATGCGCCTGGGTGTGTCGTCCGCCTCCATCAAAAAGGCTATCGAGAAACTTACCGCCAAGGACCAGGACAAGAAGCGTCCGCTCGCCGGCGCCGGTGCCGGGCGTCCCGGTGCGGGCCTGCCGTTCTTTAGCGGCTCGGACGCGTCGCAGCAAAAGGGGAGCGGCACCGATACGCTTAAGCAGTTCGCCACCAACCTTACGCAGAAGGCGCGCGACGGCGAGCTCGACCCTGTAATTGGTCGCGAAAAGGAAGTCCAGCGTATGATGGAGATCCTTTCGCGTCGCACCAAGAACAATCCGCTTATCTTGGGCGACCCCGGCGTGGGCAAGACGGCCATCGTCGAGGGTCTGGCTCAGCAGATTGCAGCTGGCAACGTGCCCGAGAACCTTATGAACCAGAACATCTGGACGCTCGACCTGCCGGGCCTCGTTGCGGGCGCCAAGTATCGCGGTGAGTTTGAGGAGCGCCTCAAGAACGTGATCCAGGAGGCCACCGAAGCTGACGACGTCATCCTGTTTATTGACGAGATGCACACCATCATCGGTGCCGGCTCTGCCGAGGGCTCCATCGACGCGAGCTCCATGCTCAAGCCCGTGCTCGCGCGCGGTGCCTTCCAGATTATCGGCGCCACCACGGCCGAGGAATTCCGCAAGTACCTCACCAAGGACCCGGCCTTCGAGCGTCGCTTCCAGACCATCGATGTCGAGGAGCCGAGCGTCGAGGACACGGTCAAGATCCTGACCGCGCTCAAGCCGCGCTACGAGGAGCACCACCATGTGCGCTATACGCAGGGTGCTATCGAGGCCGCCGCGAACCTCTCCGACCGCTACATCCAGGATCGCTTCCTGCCCGATAAGGCCATCGACCTCATTGACGAGGCCGGCGCCCGCGCCCGCATCGCCGCCAACCGCGCGCCCGAGCCGGTGCGCGAGGCCGAGCATCGCGTGGAGGAGCTTAAGGCCGCCGCGCAGGAGGCCACCGAGAGCGACGACATGAACAAGGCCGCCGAGATCACCGAGCAGCAAAAGGCTGCCGAGATTGAGCTCGCCGAGGCCAAGGCTGCCTGGACGGCCGAGCTCGACGCCAGCCCGCTCACCATCGATGTCTCCCAGATTGCCGACATCGTGTCCGTGACCTCGGGCGTGCCGGTGTCCTCGCTCACCGAGAGCGAGAGCCGCCGCCTGCTGCAGGCCGAAAGCGTGCTCAAGACGCGCATCATCGGTCAGGACGAGGCCGTCGAGGCCGTTGCCAAGGCCGTGCGCCGCAGCCGCTCGCCGCTCAAGGACCCGCGTCGCCCCGGCGGCAGCTTTATCTTCCTGGGCCCCACCGGCACGGGCAAAACCGAGCTCGCCAAGACGCTCGCCGAGTATCTCTTTGGCAGCAAGGACGCGCTCATCAGCTTCGATATGTCGGAGTTTGGCAGTGAGTTCGAGGTCTCCAAGCTCATCGGTAGCCCCCCGGGCTATGTGGGCCACGACGAGGGCGGCCAGCTCACCAAGGCTGTTCGCCGTCACCCGTACTCGGTCGTGCTGTTCGACGAGATCGAGAAGGCGCACCCCGACATCTTCAATATCCTGCTGCAGGTGTTGGAGGAGGGCCGTCTGACCGATAGCCAGGGCAAGACGGTCGACTTCCGCAATACGGTGATCATCATGACGTCAAACGTGGGCGCCCGCGAGATCGCGCAGGATGCGAGCGTTGGCTTTGGCACCACCGGCGAGCAGGGCCTCACCTCGAGTGAGATCCGCGGCCGCGCGATGGGCGAGCTCAAGCGCCTGTTCCGCCCCGAGCTGCTCAACCGTATCGACGACATCGTGGTGTTCCAGAAGCTCTCGGGCGAGAACCTGACCAAGATTGCGCACCTGCTGGTGGACGATCTGCGCCAGCGCCTGATCGCAAACGGCATGAACATCAAGCTTACCGATGCGGCCTACGACAAGATTGTGGCGGAGGGTACCGACCTCACCAACGGTGCGCGTCCGCTGCGCCGTGCTATTCAAAAGCTCATCGAGGACCCGCTGTCCGAGGAGCTCCTGGCCGGCGAGTGGGGCGAGGGCGATACCGTCCTGTGCGACGTGGCCGATGGCAAGTTTGTCTTTAGCCGCGGCACGGGCGAGATCCCGGCACCGCGTCCGGCGGGCACGCTTGGTGGCGATACCGCCCCGGCGGTACCGCACACCGGCAACGCCGCGCCCGTGAGCGGCGGCGTGACCTCGGGCCCCGGCGGCATGATGCAAGCCGGTTCCGGCGCGCTGTGGGGCGTAACATAGCTTTGCGAAGGGGCACTCCTGTCGGGGCGCCCCTTTTTTATGAGTAAATGGTGCTATACTCGAAATATAAATATGTATAGCAGAAGGAGCTAGCATGCCAATATCGGTACTCGACTCACGGCCGGTCCAGATGAATGTGCGCATGGATCGCCAACTCAAAGAGGCTGGGGACGCCGTGCTGGCGCATATCGGCATGACGCCGTCACAAGCTGTGAGGGAGCTGTGGCAGTACTTGACCGAGAACGGTCATATGCCCGTCGCAAAAAAGAATGATGACGAAGTCCTGCCTGACGACATACGATCGAAGGCGAGTTCGTCCCGCGTCTCGGAAGGGGCTGCGTTAATTTCGAATTTTTATGAGCGGTTCTCGATTCAGAGGCCGAGCCCCGATGAAGCCTTTGATTACGACGAGTTATACGATCAAATGATGAGCGAGAGATTCAGCGATTGGATCGAATTATGAGCGGCGTCGGAACGAAACGTGTGCTCAAGCTGTTGATCGACACGAACGTCTGGCTAGATTACTTTCTCGCTCGCACGAATGCGACCAGGCCGATAGTCGAGCTCCTTTCTCGCGCGGCGGAAGCGGAGGATATCGTCCTCTTCTCGTCCTCCCTGTCTGTCAAAGACGTCTATTACATTCTGGGAAGGACGATGAAGGCCGACGCCCGCCGTGAGGGGGCTCTCACTCCCGAAGCCATCGCCGGTGCCGACGAGACAGCGTGGGCGTGCGTTCGCCTGATTCGGCAAAAGTCGATTATTGCCTCGGTCGGTGCAGACGAGGTCTTCGACTCCTTTGTGTTCAAGTATCATCACAACGACTTTGAGGACGACCTGATGCTGGGCGTCGCCAATCGCATTGATGCCGATTACGTCGTGACAGAGGACAAAAATCTCATCAAACATACCAATGGTGTATGCATTAATGTTCAACAGGCGTTGAAGTTGGTTGAAGGGTCCAACGTCCCTTCGGCACGGCCCGTCTAACCTGCTTTATCTTGATAAAGTGGCGTTTCCTCGCCGTTAGCCGATGATGCGAGGGCGCTCGGCGTTTTCGACTGGTTTATGCACGCAAAGTCTGGGAATATACAAGTCGCATGTCTTACTGTCTAACCAGTTGCGCCAAGGAGGCACCATGGACTACAAGATTACCGGCTACGAGCCCGCCCAGCTGTTCCATTTCTTTGAGGAGGTCAGCGCGATCCCCCGTGGGTCTGGCAACGAGAAGGGCATCAGCGATTTCCTGGTTGCGTTTGCCAAGGAGCGCGGCCTCGATGTGTATCAGGACGAGGTCTACAACGTCATCATTCGCAAGCCCGCATCTGCCGGTGCCGAGAATGCCCCGACCGTGATGCTGCAGGGCCACATCGATATGGTGTGCGACAAGTTGGGCTCCGTTGAGCACGACTTTACGACCGATGGTATCGACCTGGTCGTCAAGGACGGCGTCCTCACCGCTAACGGCACCACTCTGGGCGCCGACAACGGTATTGCCGTCGCGCTTATGCTTACCGTGCTCAACGACGATTCGATTACCCATCCGGCCCTCGAGTGCGTGTTCACCACCGACGAGGAGACTGGCCTGGTCGGCGCCGAGACGCTCGACAAGTCCCAGATTAGCGCCCGCACCATGATCAACCTTGACTCCGAGGAAGAGGGCGTTGCCACCGTCAGCTGTGCCGGCGGCGTCGTCGTTACCTACACCTGCCCGATCGCGCGCGAGCACAAGACCGGTAGCACCCTCACACTCGACATCTCCGGCCTGCTGGGCGGCCACTCCGGCAGCGATATCAACCTGGAGCGCGGCAACGGCAACCTCATCATGGCCCGCATCATCGACCGCCTGATGGTTGCCGGCGAGCCCGCCATCGTTAGCTTTAACGGCGGCACCAAGGACAACGCCATCAACCGTGAGTGCAAGGCTGTTCTGGTCTACGCCGACCACGCTGCCGCCGAGGCCGCGGCCCAGATCGCAAAGGGCATCATCGCCGACGTCACTGCCGAGCTCGAGGTCTTCGACCCCGGCTTTACTTGCACCGTCGAGATTGCCGACGACGCCGAGGTTGAGGCCATGGACCAGAAGTCCACGCTTGCCCTCATCCGCGCCCTGCGCCTTGCCCCTAACGGCGTGATTCGCCGTAACGTCGCCACCGACGGCTCCGTCGAGGTTTCCTCCAACATCGGCGTGGTCGCCACCTCCGATGACGAGGTCAAGATTATGCTGTCCCCGCGCTCTTCGATCACCTCGCTGCAGAACGAGTTCAAGGACCGTCTGCAGACGCTGGCCGATGTCCTGGGCTTCGACGCCAAGTTTGAGTTTGAGTATCCCGGCTGGAGCTATGCCGAGCATTCGCCGGTCCGCGAAGTCTTTGTCGAGAGCTATCGAGAGCTCTTTGGCTCCGAGCTGCGCATCGAGTCCATTCACGCCGGCCTTGAGTGCGGCCTGTTTGCCGAGGCTCTGCACGGCCTGGACGCCATCGCCGTGGGCCCGACGCTCTCCGATGTCCATACCCCGGACGAGAGCATGGAGCTCGCTTCTGCCGAGCGCTTCTACGAGCTGCTCATCGACGTCCTCAAGCGCCTCGCTGCGTAAAGGTTGCGCTAGCAGCAGTCCGAGTCACGTGCTAGCGGATTGCAAATGACATTATGAGAGGGGGCACCCGGTCTTTTGCGACGGGTGCCCCCTCTCTTTTGTTTGATAATTGCGAAATTACGGCCACCTAGTCCATTTCTGCCCTGATGAGGTCGAGGGCGCGCTGGCAGTTTTCGCGGACGGGGCCGAGCATATGCTCGCGCAGGTCCGCCATGCCGGGCAGGTCGGCGTATTCGTCCATGACCTCTTCCATGCAAATGGGTACCTCGTAGGCGAGGTCCATCATGGTCGCAAAGCAAAACTTCTCGGATAGCCCGGCATCGGTGAGCGTCGCCTCCAGCGTGGGGTCGCCCATACCGTGGTATCGGCGGATAGCGCCTGGACCGATGCACCCCACACGATTTTCGCCGCCAACGCTCATGGCAAGGCGCGCCCGGCGGCGCATGCGCTCATACGCCAAACCCGACGCGACATCGTACATTCGAGCCATCATGGCCGCGCCGTCGTTTCCAAGGAGCAGGGAATAGTTTTTCGCGTGCGCATCCGGTGCGCCGATGATGGCGTTAAAGAAAAGTATCTGCGTAAACAGATACAGGTTAAGTTGATGGTGGCTCGTATTTACGAGGAGCTCTTGAATGTCGCGTGTGGTCGGGCCGCCGTCTTCCGTGTGCTTTTGGGCGGGCATCACCCCAAGTGCCTGACAGAGGTCTTCTTGATGTAGGCGCCTGATCGTTCCGTCTTTGACTTTCACGCGGTCATAGCGCTCAACAATGAGGGCAGGTTCGTCCTCAAACATACGATATTCGACGTTTGCCGTTGCGATGCCGGCGCGCTGGGCGCTTTTCATGCAGACAAACTCATTGAGAGCCTCGAGTTTAAATCCGATAACGCCATTTTTGAAAATATGCGTCGTGGGCGAGGAGCCCATGCATTCGCACCAGCGGTCGTTTATGAACGCGAGCGCGAACTTGCCCTGGTTGCCTCCAAGTGACCAACTTTCATCTAGACCCATCCACGATGCATCGCGGTCATCTCTGATCGACTTGAGACGAAGAGCAATTTCGTGGTCGTCTATAGGGCGGTATTCGCCAGCGCGATGCAGGACGGCGTCGGCATCTTCTTCGGCACAAAACTGCACTCCGCCCGGACAGTCGAGTCCGATATGGCTGAGCAACGCAACGGGATTGTTGGGCCTAACGTCGAATTCGGCGGCAATCGCTTTTCGTTGGTCCTCGCTGTCGGGTAGAAGGCCAAACAGGTACGGATTCATGACCTGTTGTCCGTATGTGCGATTCGATACGGGTATGTTGGTCGATAGGGCTGGCCCGTCATAGTCATGATCGTAGGTAAAGCTGATAAGACCGTTCTCATCTTGCGCGAGCGTTCCAGCAGGCACGCCGCAAATAATGGTCCGAAGTGATGTTCTGGCCATTGGCTATTTCCCTTCGGGCATGGTTTGGCTAGATGCGTTTGCGGCAATCGAGACTCCGAGATTGGACATGGCGAAATCGGCGAAGGCCCTGTCGTAGAGCTCGGACGTAAGGGGGGTATCTGCAAGAGCCGGAATGGTTGTGCTGCGACGGTTGCGATGATGAAGACGTTGAGCGTGATGGCGTCTGGAGGTGCTGCAAGGTTGATCAGCATGCGGGGCGTCGACTGGGTGCTCATTTTTCGTTTCGCTTATATCCCCTTGTGCTGCGAGCGCCAGTTCAAGAGCGTCGAAAATCGCCAGCAACTTGTCGAGTCGAATGCCGGTGGCGTCTCCTAGCTCGAGCGATGCAAGCAGGCGCTCCGAAACACCGGCCTTTTTGGCGAGGGTGGCACGGGTGAGACCCTGAGTCTCGCGTGCCTGGCGCACGTAGATGCCAGCTTGGCGCGGTGTGGTGATGGGAAGGGTATCCACGGCTATCTCCTAACGTGCAGACTTTTGCATATCAGTATGACATGCAAAAGTCTGCACGAATAGGCATTATGCAAAACTCTGCATGAGACTCCTACATTGACGTTGGCTTATGAGAGGCGTTTTTTATATCGCGAGGATCCCGAGGTGCTCAAGCAAGATCTTAAGCCCGATGAGGGTGAGCACGACGCCGCCCACGATGGTGGCGGGTTTTTCGTAGCGCGCGCCAAAGGTGTGGCCGATCGCTACGCCGGCGACGGAGAAGATAAACGTTGTGATGCCGATAAGCGATACAGCGGGAACGATGTCAACCGAGAGCGCCGCAAATGAGATGCCCACGGCCAGGGCGTCGATTGAGGTGGCGATGGCGAGGATCAGGTACTCGCCCAGGTCAATCTTTTCGGCATCCTTGCCGTCGCCTTCATCCTCGTCCTCGGTAAAGGCCTCCCACAGCATTTTGCCGCCGATGAAGGCCAAAAGGATAAAGGCGATCCAGTGGTCGATGGGTCCGATGATGCCCATGAATTGGCTGCCGAGCGCCCATCCGATTACGGGCATGCCGGCCTGAAAGCCGCCAAAGAACAGGCCGAGCACCATGGCGACTTTAAGGTTGATCTTCTTCATGCCAAGGCCCTTGCAGATGGAAACGGCAAAGGCGTCCATCGAAAGGCCAACGGCGAGCAACGCGAGCTCTGCGAGTCCCATAGTCTGGCTCCCTCTCTGCGGGCGAACCCGCGTGTACCTCTTGGGGGAGTAACAAAAAAGACCCGTGGCGTACGCGTTGCGCGCACAGCCACGAGTCTCGTTCATTAAGGCAAGCCAGGCCGCATCGGCCAGTGTGTTGACTTGCCGCGCCACCGGAGGCGAACCCGATCACGCGACTACTCCCTCATTTATGCGAATCCCGATGCTACCACATAAGCAGCTCATTTGGATTGGGGCTCTCAGCTGTGTTCGCTCATTCTGTAAGCATCGGATTTTGCGGGCGTCACAGGGGCAAACCGTGAGAAACTTATTGACGTTTATGGAGCGTATACGATGGGAGCGATGCCTTGGATAAGAACGAGCTGCAAAAGCGTATGGAACAGGCTATTCGCCTGACTGCCCCCGGCCAGCCGATCCGCACCGCCCTCGACATGATCATTGCCGGTCACCTGGGCGCCCTTATCTGCGTCGGCGACACTGAAAACGTGCTCGCCGCCGGTAACGACGGCTTCCCGCTCAACATTTCGTTCACCTCGAACCGTCTGTTCGAGCTCTCCAAGATGGACGGTGCCATCGTCATCGACGGCGACCTCACCCAGATCCTGCGCGCCAACTTCCACCTCAATCCCGATCCCTCGCTCGCCACGAGTGAGACGGGCATGCGTCACCGTACTGCCGCTCGCATGTCGGTGCTCACTGATGCCATCGTGATCTCGGTTTCGGCTCGTCGCGCCGTCGTCAACGTGTACGTTCACGGCAAGAGCTACGAGATCCAGCCCGTCACCACCATCATGAGCTCGGTCAACCAGCTCGTCGCCACGCTCCAGACTACCCGTCAGTCGCTCGATCGCTCCCTGCTGCGCCTGACGGCCCTCGAGCTCGACGACTACGTCACGCTCGCCGACATTACCGGTATTTTCTCGAGCTTCGAGATCATGCAGCAGGCAAAGACCGAGCTTAAGGATTGCATCGTCAAGCTGGGTAACCAGGGCAAGCTCGTGCAGATGCAGCTCGAGCAGCTCGCGGGCTCCAGCATGGATACCGAATACGACCTGATGATCCGCGACTACGCAAGCGATTCCTCTGAGGCCAACGCCGAGAAGATCCGCGCCGAGCTTGCCCGTATGACGCCTAAGGACCTGTCCGACCCGCAGCACGTGGCGGCAGTTCTGGGCTATGACGACTTGGACGAGGACTCCGTCATGACGCCGCTGGGCCTGCGCACGCTTTCGCGTGTGTCCGTCGTGCGCGACGGCGTGGCCGAGAAGATCGTCGACGAGTACGGCTCGCTGCAGGAGCTCATGGATGACATCAGCGAGGATCCGGAGCGCCTGGGCGACTTTGGCGTCAACAACCCTGCCATTCTTGCGGACTCGCTGTACCGCATGAAGGGCACCAAACAGGGGAACGCATAATGGCGCCCGTATGCGCCGTGGTCGTTGCCGGCGGCAGCGGTCAGCGCTTTGGAAATCCCGGCGGCAAGCAGCTCGTTAACGTGGCGGGCCGTCCGCTCATGAGCTGGTCCATCCGCGCATTTGACCGTAGCGATAAGGTCGGCCACATCGTGGTGGTTTGCCCTGCCGAGCGCCGTGCCGAGATGCGCCGCCTGGCCATCGACCCGTTTGACTATGACACGCCCATCAGCTTTGCCGATGCCGGCGATACCCGTCAGGATTCCACCCGTGCCGGCGTGCATGCGGTTCCGGCGGGCTTTGAATACGTCGCCATTCACGATGGCGCTCGTCCGCTCATTACGACCGAGGCCATCGACCATGCGATCGACGTGCTTGCGGGCGAGCGCTCGCTCGACGGTGTCGTGTGCGGCCAGCCCGCGATTGACACGCTCAAGATCGTTGACGGCGATAATATCGTCGAGACGCCGCCGCGTGAGCTCTATTGGGCTGCACAGACGCCGCAGATCTTTAGCGTCGATGCTATGAAGCGCGCCCACGCTGCAGCCATTGCCGAGGGCTTTATCGGCACCGATGATTCGTCGCTGGTCGAGCGCATGGGCGGGCGCGTCCGCTGTGTCCAGAGCCCGCGCGATAACCTTAAGGTGACGGTGCCCGAGGACCTGCGTCCCGTAACCGCGATTCTGCTTGGCCGCATGGCCGAGGGAGAGGACCTTCCCCATGTTCAGTAACCTGCGCATTGGCCATGGCTACGACGTTCACCGTCTGGTGGAGGGGCGTCGATGTATCATCGGCGGTGTCGACATTCCCTACGAGCGCGGCCTGCTGGGTCACTCGGATGCCGATGTGCTCGCGCACGCCTTGGCCGACGCCATTCTGGGCGCCTGCCGCGGGGGAGACATCGGCAAGCTATTCCCCGATACCGACCCCGCCTATGAGGGTGCCGACTCGATGGTGCTGCTCGCTCGCGTGATGGACTATGCGCGCGAGTTGGGCTTTGAGCTTGTCGATGCCGATTGCACCATTGCCTGTCAGCAACCCAAGATCACCCCGCACCGCGATGCCATGCGCGCCAACCTTGCCCATGCCCTGGGCGTTGACGTCGAAAACGTGGGCGTCGCCGCCACTACGACCGAAAAGCTCGGTTGGGAAGGCCAGGGCGAGGGAATCGGCGCCTGGGCCGTCTGCCTGCTACAGAAAACCGTTAAGGAGTAACGAATGCGTATCTACAACAGCGCTAACCATAAAAAGGAAGAGTTCCAGCCCATCGAGTCCGGCAAGGTCCGCATGTACGTGTGCGGCCCCACGGTCTACGACAACATCCACATCGGCAACGCCCGCACGTTCATCAGCTTTGACGTGATTCGCCGCTGGCTCATCGCGAGCGGCTACGAGGTCACGTTCGCCCAGAACCTCACCGATGTCGACGACAAGATCATCAAGCGCGCCAACGAGCAGGGCCGTACGGCCGCCGAGGTCGCGACGGAGTTCTCGGATAAGTTCATTGGCGTCATGCGCGCCGCCAACGTGCTCGATCCCGATGTGCGCCCCCGCGCCACCAAGGAGATCGGCCCCATGATCGCCATGATCAAGACGCTCATCGAGCAGGGCCATGCTTACGCCGCCGATAACGGCGATGTGTACTTTGCCGTGCGCAGCGATCCCAACTATGGCCAGGTCTCGGGCCGCAACATCGATGACCTTATGGTTGGTGCGCGTATCGAGGAGAACGAGGACAAGAACGACCCGCTCGACTTTGCCCTGTGGAAGGCCGCCAAGCCCGGCGAACCCAGCTGGCCGAGTCCCTGGGGCGAGGGCCGTCCCGGTTGGCACACCGAGTGCGCTGCCATGGTGCATCGCTACCTGGGCACCCCGATCGACATCCACGGCGGCGGCTCCGACCTTGCCTTCCCGCATCACGAGAACGAGTGCGCCCAGGCCACCTGCGCCTGGCACCAGGGCTTCTCCAACACCTGGATGCACACGGGCATGCTGCTGGTTGACGGCGAGAAGATGTCCAAGTCGCTCGGAAACTTCTTTACGCTGGCCGAGGTGCTCGAGCAGCACTCTGCCGCGGCCCTGCGCCTGTTGATGCTGCAGACGAGCTATCGCTCGCCGCTCGACTTTTCTTGGGAGCGCCTGGAGGGTGCCGAGAACTCGCTCACGCGTATCGCCGGTACGGTCGAGAACCTGCGTTGGGCCGCGAACCACGCGACGGCCGATGCCGATGTGGCTGCCGCCGAGGCATTTGCCGCCAAGGCCGCTGAGACTCGTGCTGCCTTTAAGGAGTGCATGGACGACGACTTTAACACCGCTGGTGCCATGGGTGCTGTCTTTGGCTTTGTGACCGAGTGCAACCAGTACCTGGAGCAGGCGGGCGACGCTGCCGACAAGGCCGCCGCGCTTGCCGCCGCCGACACGCTGGCCGAGCTGCTCGATACGCTTGGCGTTGAGCTCCCCGAGCCCAAGGTCGAGTTGCCGCTGGGCCTGCTGGGCGTTGCCGCCGGTTTGGTTGCCTACACGGGTGACGACGTGGACGAGGCCGCTGCCAAGATTCTCGAGGCCCGCGCCGAGGCCCGTGCCGCCAAGAACTGGGATCTGGCCGACGCCATCCGCGACCAGCTCAAGGACCTGGGCCTGACGATTGAAGATACCGCCGCCGGCACTCGTATCAAATCTCTCTAATCCCCGCGGGTTTCCCAAGCACCCGACCTTGCCGTTCAAACCGTCGCTCGCGTACTCAAGTACGCGTCGCTCCTCTTTCACGGCAATCTCGGGCACTTGGAAAACCCGTACCGACCGCCCGAATTAATATTCATGGGCGGTCGTTTATTTTGTTTCGTTTGATAGTTGTATTTAGGAGGTCGCTTTATGGCCGACAATCGCAAGCGTGCGCCTCGTGGCGGCAAGCAGGCTGCTTCTGGCTCGCGTCCGATTCGCCGCAATGACCGCGCTGCCGCTCCCAAGGGCCAGCGCGATCGCGCCCAGGCCGCACGTCCGCAGCGCGATCGCAACCGCGACGCTGTCCAGGCTCCCAAGGGCGAGTTTATCGAAGGTCGTCGTGCTGCCGCCGAGGCGCTACGCACTGGTTTTCCCATCAAGTGCGCGCTCATTGTCGAGGGTGGAGAGCGCGATGCCGCCTTGTCGCGCCTGGTCGACGACCTCAACGCCGCGGGCGTCCGCATTAAGTATGTGCCGCGTGCGCAGCTCGACGCACTGTCGAGCCATGGCGCTCATCAGGGCATCGCACTCGAGGTTGGCAACTTCCCCTATGCCGATGTCGCCGACATCCTCGACCGCGCGGGCGACGGTCCGGCGCTTGTCGTTGTGCTCGACCATGTGACCGACGACGGTAACTTTGGCGCCATCGTGCGCTCTGCCGAGGTTGTGGGCGCAGCGGGCGTTATCATCGCCAACAAACGAGCCGCCGGCGTAACGGTGGGTAGCTACAAGACTTCTGCCGGCGCCGTTATGCATCTGCCCATCGCGCAGGTCCCCAATATCGCTCGTGCGCTCGATGACCTCAAAGCCGCCGGTTTTTGGGTGGGCGGTGCCTCCGAGCACGCCGAGGGCAGCTGCTGGGATGCCCCCTTCGAGGGCCGCGTGGCGCTCGTCATGGGTTCCGAGGGCGACGGCATCTCGCGTCTGGTGCTCGAGAAATGCGACTTTTTGACCAAGCTTCCCCAGCGCGGCATGACCGAGAGCCTCAATGTTGCCCAGGCGACCACGGCGTTGTGCTTTGAGTGGCTGCGCCGCAACGCCGGCGAGCTCATGGGGGAGGAGTAGAGCATGTCCAAAAAGAACCGTGCCAAGTCCAAGGCCAAGCGCTTTGGCGAGGGCTCGGCCAAGCCGATTGTTTCGGCCGCGACCTACGGCGTGGGCGGCAATGCGTTTGCGCAGGCCATCGCCGACCCGGTCTCGACGGTGCACTCCAATAAGCCCGAGCTGCTGGTGGTCGACGGCTACAACGTGATCCACTGCACGCCGCGCTACGAAAAGCTCGTGTACGACCATTCAGACGATCCGTATTCCAGCGACGTTCACGATATGGCACGCACCGCCCTCATCAACGACGTCGCCGCCTTTGCCCAGGGCCGCTACGAGGCCGTGATCGTGTTCGACGGCGCGGGCAATATCTCCAACGAGCGCCCCAACCTGCCGGCCCGCGGCGTGCGCATCGAGTTTTCGCCGACGGGCGTTTCTGCCGATACCGTGGTGCAAAAGCTCTGCATCGAGGCGCGCGAGGAAGGCCGCGCGTGCTCCGTGGTATCGAGCGACGGCACGATCCAGGCCGTCGTCATGGGCAAGGGCGTCACGCGCATCTCGAGCCGTATGCTGGTGGACGAGATCAAACAGATCGACAACGACGTGCACGAGGCCGAGGAGGCCCCGCAGATCAAGATGACCCTGGGCAGCCGTCTAAGCCCCGAGGCCCTGGCCAAGCTCAAAGCTCTGCGCGGGAGGTAGGGGAGTTGGCGGGGCGATGCTGTCTCGCTAACTCCATTCAGCGATGTCGATCATTCTTTCGAGGCGCCATGTTAGCGCCTCTTTTAGATAAGGCAGTCTCGCTGTAAGAGCGTCGTTTTTGGATAGGATTTCGATTGCCTCGTCAACGAAACCCTCGAGTTTGTCGCCGTCAAACCAGCCCATGTCCTCGACGAGCAACATTTGTTTGGCGGGGCTTGAATGAAATTGTGCGCTGGTAAAACTGTGCTCTCCCGCCCTAAGCTCCTCTAGTGATATGTTGCACCAGAGTGATGAGCCCGAATCGAAGATAGGGGCAGGTCTGCAGGCTAGCGTGTTTACGTTTCGCACAAGGCCAAAGTTGCGCCAATGGCGATCATAGTTGGCAATGATGTCATCGCATACGATCATGCGGTCAAGGGCGTCTTTTATATCCGTCGCTCCAAGCTCCTCGCAGTTTGCTACATACCGTTCGTAATCGGTTAGTCGCTCGTCTGCATTTGCATGCTGGTTTACATAGAACGCAGGGACATACTCTTCTTCATCAGTTAAGAAGACATCGCATATGCTCAGGGCGGAAGTGCCCGTGCCCTCGAGCGAGTAAGGCACATAATCGCAAGCGTTTAGGATGCGACGGTGAAGTGCAGTCGCCACCAGCTCGTTATAAGGTTCCTGGTTTAGATGTGCACCTGCCTTGTGGAGGATTCGACGGTCATCCTCGCATGTCCAGTACTTTTGAAGATTGCCGTCCGAGGTGTTATCGGGCTTTGCGGCAGCTGCCTTGCCCTCTGGGGCGAAGGGCGCGATGCTGAGAGAGACGTCGTCAAAAGCATTATTGAAGAAATTGATATCTTCCCACGCGAGACCGGAGTCTTGGGGCCTGATCCAATACTGGTCGGATAAGGAGAGACCAAGATTTCGCTGTACGAGTTTATCGGGAACATCGACTGCGGCTTCTGCAAGCAGGGAGGCTAGCCCAATGCGTGCGAGCGGGATACCGCGGCCGCGCCACCAGATGCGGAAGGAGTCGAGCGATATGGGGCTATTAGGGCCAAATACTCCAATAGGGGCGTGGGCGTAATCGACGTCGGCGCCGATGTGGGTGAAGTCTTTTCGCGATGTGCTGTAGACCAGTTGGGCTACTTCGTGCGTGCGGTTCATGAGGGTAAATGCGACTTCGCTTTTCCCATGCCCACGACGAGGCCGTCCCCCTCTTTTGGTTGCGGAGCGGAGTCGCGCGTCTACGCTGTCTTTGTCGATGAGCCACACGCCAGAAGCCTTGCGGGCGGTCAGCGCGCCGTTCTTAATGAGCTCCTGCACCCTGCGCGGGCTGATGCCGAGCAGCTCGGCTGCTTCCTTGGTAGTCAACATCGCGAAACCCTTCGCCAGAACGAATAGTTTTATATAGCCAATTGTAATTAAAACTATTCGTTCTGGCGAATGGTTTTAAGATTGAGGGCGCACTGACAGAAATGAACGGGCCTGGTACGCGCTGTTGCTGGATTTTGCATATTTATATAACGCCGTGCGGCATGTTGCGCCCCGTCCGCAATTCCATTATTCTTAACAGGCTTCGCGCGAAAGCGCCAAGTGTGCCAGTGTGGCGCAACGGTAGCGCAACTGATTTGTAATCAGTGGGTTGCAGGTTCGATTCCTGTCACTGGCTCCATTAACAAAAGCGCAGGTCAGAGCTTGTTTTCTCTGGTCTGCGTTCTTGTTTTTAGGATGCTGTGTGCAACAGGCTGTGCAACGGCGTGTGCAATAAAACGGGTTTTAACTCTTCAAAATTGAAATGCGTATTCACAATCTCGTCACGTTTAGAACGTCTTGTCGATGTTATTCGGAATCGAAACCCCGTGCTTTCCGATCCATCCGGCGTATAGCTTGTCTCTCTGCTTGAACCATGCGACGCGCATGTTCCTCATGCGCCTTTGTGCAATATGATTTCTGTTTCTTAGTCGTCCTCCTCGGTTTTGACTGCTCCTTCTTCGCGGCCTCTGGGCTTGTAAGTGCGTGCATCGTTTGCTGACGGATCTTGTAGGGACGTTTGCAGAGTTCACAAGAACGCCAGGCTTGATTGCTCTGAAGATATTCCAGAAGCTGCGCAGTAAATGCCCTGGTAAGACTCCCCGCAAATTGTTTTTCAGGTTCCAGGTCTATTTTTGCCAGTTTTAGAAGAGTGCGATCAAGGATGATGCGGTGATTTTCGGGATAAGGATGCAGAGCGAGATCCAGAAAGGCGGCGAGGGGCGCTTCGAGCGATTCCAAGTAACGAGAGGCGACAATTCTTGCAGCGATGACATTCGGTTGTAAATCGTGCTCATTAATCTTTGAATTGATTTCTACGGGCAACTGACAAGCGACGGAAAGCTGGCCGAAGTATTTCATGACGCTCTTGTTATTAGGCAATTTGGTCAGCAGCTTAATTGTCATGTCATAAGCCTTTGGCCCAAACGCAGATTTACACGCGAAGAGAAGCGCTGCGACTTGCATGATAGATATGGTAGAAAGCAGGTCATCCATCAGAATGACTTGCTCGTTATTCTTCCTTATACCCTGAATCAGGTTTGCCGCTTCTGTACCAGCTGAACCGTCGCGTCCTTTGTAGTGATTAAACAACGATAAATCAAAGGCGTCTCTGATTTCGACACTTCTTTGTGAACCGTCTAGTGCGTCTTGCCATTTTTCAAAGCCGTCACCTATCGGATTGTCAGAGAACTCATCGTTAGAGATATATCGTTTTTCAACCCGCTCAAACTCTCTGGCGTAGGGTGAAACGGGGAGACCGTAGGCTTCGATGAAACGTTTGACTTCACCTAAGTCACTCGTATCTAAATTGAGTAGGGCACCCGTTGCAAAGCCGTCTGGAAGACCGTATGCCTTGGCTCCGGCTTTGCAAAGGAACGCCGGACGCTCTGAGCCGTCGAAATTGACGCAAATCAGTCGGGCAATTGGCAATGTCCAAGGGATTAAGTCGTCGTTAGTGGTGGGAACTTTAATTTTTCCTGTACTCATAAGTGCTCCTCTAGCTGCTCAAAGCTCGTTAAACTCCATTCTGCTAAAAATAATAGTTAGCGCCATGTCGCAGGTCAAGTAGTGTGAACTACGTAAACCACACGAACGAAAGGAGTTCAGATGAACGATATAAACGCGAATCAAATGAGCACTGTGAGGCGTAAGGAATGGTGTCGAGCTTTGAACAAGATTCCGTATGCTTGTGTCACAGCGCGTGATATCGCAATGCTCATGAACGTTTGTAAGACGACTTCAATTGAGATTCTAAAAGCAGCGGGTGGAATCAAGATCGGTCGGGCCTGGCGCGTCGACAAAGCTGACCTGATCACATACCTTGCCGGTCTGGAGTGCGATAACAATGACCGCTAAGACCGTAGCCTCACTGCTCGACGCCGCGTTACCCGTTGGCGGTACGCGCGGCGTCGCCGCGCACGTCGCCGACGCGTGTGGCGCTGCCGAGCGTACCGCCAACGGTCCTGCGCTTGTCGATAATACTGGCTCAGCGTACAAGATGGACTCCATGGATGGTGCCAATGCCCCCACCCCCATCATCCATATCAAGACGACTGTCACCCCTGAAGAGTGGTTGTTGCTCTGCAAGAAAGAGGGCTCGAGGAATGAGGGACGGGGTGTGGGGGTGAGGAATACTCCGAAACTGATTGAAGAGGAGAGCTCTAAAAGACTTGAGAAGATAGCGAGGAGCCAAGAAGCAATTGATGACGATTGGTTCGTGAAGGGGAAATGGCTCTGGGTTACCGGCAAGGATCAAGATGAAGCTGCAGTTGAAGCGACGTTGAAGGCGATTGCAACGGGATCTGAGTTCGAGTTCGCTTCGGCGAAACAAATGGTGTCAGCCTGGAATAGCGCTGATTTGTACGGCCCGAACAACAAAGACAGGACTTTGGATAAGTATCGCTCGGTTCAGAACCTGCTAGTGTCGTATCTGGGTTATTCGAGGGACAAGACAGAAGTCAGCATGCTGTACGAGCTTCTCGACGAGCGTCGTCTAAATAAACTTGCGACCATTCTGTCGTCGATTTATTCAGGAAAGGAGCTGCGTAGCTACTATCTGCGTCTCGGCGCTAAAGCGGAAGAAGTCGACAAGCTGTTTGACTGTTTAAAGAAAACGGTTTGCACGACTGCGTAATGATCATCATCGACATTCGAATATAGTTGAGCCCGGCTATGCTGGGCTTTTTGATAAGAGGTTGCTAATACTGTATTTCTCTTCGCCGATTCGCCTTCAAATGAGCATTAACCGATAAATGACTTTATCTAAAATGATGACATCTGAGCTGTAACGAAGGAGTCGCTATATGAAGACCGTCTACGATGCCCTTGACCCTATCGTCAACGGGTCGGCAACGACCAAGGAGAAGGGCGACAAGTATGAGGCGGCCTGCGTTTATTATCTCAAGAACGACCCCTTCTACGCACTGTTCTTCTCCCGTGTCGGGACGATAGCCCAGGCACTCGAATGGGACGATTGTCCCGTCCACGACACCCAAGACAACGGAATCGACCTCATGGCCCAGACCGCCGAGGCGGGGGAATGGTGGGCGATCCAATGCAAGTGCTATGACGGCGAGAAGGACCTTCCCAAGGGCATCTGCGATTCGTTCTTCGCCCATGCGGCATTTATCGACGGCGTCGACTCCCTGATGGTCATGACGACGGCGAAGGGTCCGGGAAAGAACCTCCAGAAGCAAATCGACGCCAGCGGGTCCATGTACATCGATACCGCCAAGATGGCGGCCTCCAATATCGACTGGACTCCGTTTATCGAGGGCGTCCCCGCCGGCGAGCGTGTGACCTATGACCTCCGCTCGCATCAGGAGCGTGCGGTCGCGGCGATCGAGGAGAAGTGGGCGGAGTTCGACCGTTGCAAGGCGATCATGGCGTGCGGCACGGGAAAGACGCTCATGTCCCTTCGCCTCGTCGAGGACTGGATCGGCCCCGCCGCCGGCACGATTCTCTTCTGCGCGCCGTCGATCTCCCTCGTCGGACAGTCCATGCGCGAGTGGATGGGCCAGAGCCGCGTGCCCATGTCTTCGCTCGTCGTCTGCTCGGACTCGAAGGCGTCGCGCAAGGACGACGTCATCCCGA